>Ga0172379_10002877_pt1 | contig 28981 bp, 24 predicted proteins | sample GrowelOW334metaG_FD_119756 | JGI IMG/M metagenome (GOLD analysis project Ga0172379, IMG submission 119756) | Groundwater microbial communities from an aquifer near a municipal landfill in Southern Ontario, Canada - Groundwater well OW334 metaG | ecosystem: Environmental > Aquatic > Deep...
AAAGCCAAACCCATTTCCCGACGGACTGCCGAAAATCCATGAACACGACGGTAAAAGACCCCAGGGATTCGGACTGATATGGGAAGGCCGCCTGGTCTGTTTTTATTCATACGAAAGCGATCTAGGCGATGGTTGGGAAGATCCTGCCGTGCATAACGACTCCCAGGAAACACGACTCAAGGCTCTCAAGATGGGAGCAAATTTGATCACCTACGTTTTTACCGAAAAATAACGTAGGGGAGGAGCCACGGCTCCTCCCCTATACCTCCTGCGGATCATCAACCGTCTTTCGTTTATCGTCCTCCGTCTTCCGTCCTCCGTCTTTCGGTTTTCTTCCCGCTTTTAATAGCGCCTCGCTGATAATATACTCAAGTTGTCCGTTTGTGCTGCGGAATTCATCAGCCGCCCACTTTTCCAATGCATCATACATTTCGGAATTCAAGCGCAGCACAAAAGACTTCTTCTTGTTCATAACACTTTAATTGTGCAGGGTACCGGCATTAACGATCGGTTGGGCGGAAACATCCGAACATAATACCACCATGAGGTTTGATACCATGGCTGCTTTTCTTTCTTCATCCAGTTCAATAATGCCTTTCTCCGAAAGCTGAGTGAGTGCCATCTGTACCATACCTACGGCACCTTCGACAATTTTCGATCTGGCTGCCACAACAGCCGAAGCCTGTTGGCGACGAAGCATGGCACCTGCGATCTCAGATGCATATGCCAGGGAATTGATACGCGCTTCAATAACCTTGATACCGGCAATATTCAAGCGTTCACTAAGTTCAACAGCAAGTTGTTCATTCACTTCCTCCACACCTGAGCGAAGCGTGATTTCAGCTTTTTGATCCTCGAAATTATCATACGGATAGATCCCGGCCAGTTTCCGTAAAGCTGCATCACTTTGGACTGTAACAAAATGCTCAAATTCATCTACTTCAAATGCTGCTTTAAACGTATTTTCTACCTTCCAAACCAACACCAGGCCAATCATGATCGGATTTCCGACACTGTCGTTAACCTTGATTGGAGCACCATCGAAGTTACGAGCTCTCAATGAAAGCTTTTTTCTGACAATCAATGGATTAAACCAGAAAAAACCATTTTCCTTTAGTGAACCCACGTATTTCCCGAATAGCACCAATACCAACGATTCGTTCGGGTTAACAACCGCTAAACCCACCATTCCGAATAAGCTGACCACCATAACCGGAATGTACACATAGATCAACTGCTGGTGATAAATCATTCCCAAAACAGCTCCTGCTGCGAGAACAATGAAGATGGCCAGCATCACAAAACCATTACTTCCCTTAAATTCTGATTCGTTTTTCATTTTGATATCATTTTGATATCACAAATATAAAACGGAATTTATTTCCAGCCAAATTTTTTAGCAAAAAAAAGCTGCCCCGGGAAACCCGAAACAGCTTTTCACTTGAACTGGAGGTAGTTAATTCTTGTAAACCTCAATCTCAGCTAATAGAATCGAAGGCAATGAGGCGTAGGATCTTGCAAACCCAAGTATGTTTCTAACAGCAGCCTCCGGGGCACGAACCAACATGTCTGAATCAATATCCTCCATGAGGTTAATTTCATTCAAAATGCTGTCTTCTTCCGTTTTGCCCAATTCAACATTGACGAGAAAGTTTAGGGTAGATAATTTTGTCATAGGCGGATCAAATGATTTTAATGTTAATATTTGAAAGTAAAACGACCCGTATTTCTATTTATTATATGACCTTATAAAAAATGTAGAGACGGATAATTATCCGTCTCTACCGTACATCACGCAAAACGTCGTGTAGAGACGGATAATTATCCGTCTCTACCGTGAATCATGACATTGTCAGTGATAATTGTTTGTCCTTCATCATTTTTCGCATATTGATCAGAGCATATCGCATCCGGCCAAGGGCGGTGTTGATGCTGACTCCAGTCTGGTCGGCAATCTCTTTGAAACTCAATCCGCAATAGTGGCGCAGATAAACAACCTGTTTCTGATCGTCGGGCAAAAGGTCAACAAGCATCCTCACATCGCTCATCACCTGATTCTGAACTATCGTCTCCTCAATATTCAACTCGGCGAGCTTCCGGTTATTAAACAAATCCATGTCGCCGGTTTCGTTTGGAACCGTATTAAGCAATTTTTGCTTCCGGTAGTGGTCAATGATTAGGTTGTGGGCAATACGAAGCACCCATGACAGAAATTTACCTTTATCATAATACCGTCCTTTGCTAAGGGATTTGATAACCTTAATAAAGGTGTCCTGAAAGATGTCTTCTGCCAGATGCTGATTTTTTACAATCAATAGGATATAAGTGTATACCCGATTCTTATGTCTCTTGATTAGCTCCTCTATGCAAGGCTGTTCGCCTGCAATGTACTGTTGAACAAGGGCATAATCATCCAGATTATGTAAATTCAAAACTACCTCCTTTTTAAGATTAACACAGAAGTAGAATTCCCTCGATAACAGTCCTCCTTTAGCTTATGTTTAACGTTTCAATAATCAGAACGCAAATGTACGAATATTATTATACATCCAACTTATTTTTTCGTCCTGACAAAAATGACCTAACTTCACAGCCCGAAATTTATCAAAAATCATGCCCGAAAAAAACTCTGATCCTGAAAACAACATACTGATTAAAGGGGCAAGGGTTCATAACCTTAAAAACATTGATCTTTCGATCCCGCGCGATCGGCTCATTGTAATCACCGGCCTGTCAGGCTCAGGAAAATCATCCCTGGCCTTCGACACATTATATGCTGAAGGCCAGCGTCGTTATGTCGAAAGTCTGTCTTCATATGCCCGCCAATTCCTGGGAAGACTCGACAAACCCGATGTTGACCTTATTACCGGCATCCCACCGGCAATTGCCATCGAACAGCGGGTAAATACGAGAAATCCAAGGTCAACGGTTGGCACTTCCACTGAGATATATGATTACCTGAAACTGCTTTTTGCCCGGATTGGTGAAACTTTTTCACCCATCAGTGGCAAGCAGGTGAATAAACACCAGGTTCAGGATGTAGTGGCAAGAATTATGGGACTGCCGGAAGGAACTCAGATCATGATTCTCGCTCCCCTTCATAAACCTGAGGACAGATTGCTCCGGGTGCATCTGGAAATCTTGGTGCAACAGGGTTACTCACGGATTGAGGACAATGGCCAGATCAGGAAAATATCCGAAGTCCTTGCCCCGGATTATCCTTTGTGTGAAACCTGCACCTTTGATGTGCTGATCGACCGCGTATTTATAGGACAGGAAGAAGACCTTCAGGCACGTGTGGGTGATTCGGTTGAGACTGCCTTTTTTGAAGGAAAAGGAGAATGCACGCTGAAAATCCTTCAGAACGGCGATTTTATTGAGGAACACTATTCCAATCGATTTGAAATGGATGGAATTCTGTTTGAAGAGCCAAGCGTACACCTTTTCAGTTTTAACAATCCGCTCGGTGCCTGCCCTGTTTGTGAGGGTTTCGGAAGCACAATAGGTATCGATGAGGACCTTGTGGTTCCCAATATCAACCTTTCGATTTTCGAAGAAGCCATTGTGTGCTGGAAAGGGGAAAAAATGTCGGCATGGAAAGATCAGCTGCTGGCCAATGCTCACCGTTTTGATTTTCCGGTCCATCGTGCGTTCTATCAGCTGACGGAGGAAGAAAGACAACTGTTATGGACAGGCAATGAATGGTTTAAAGGTCTTCATGCTTTCTTTGCCCATCTGGAGGAAAAGTCGTATAAGATACAATATCGCGTCATGCTCGCCAGGTATCGGGGCAAAACCATCTGCCCCGAATGCCTCGGTTCACGTTTGCGAAAGGAAGCGCGTTGGGTAAAGATCGGAGACAAGTCTATAACAGATCTCGTAAAATTACCTGTTTCAGAGTTAATTGAATTTTTCAGAGCATTGAAGCTTGACCTGCACCGCGAGCACATTGCCGGCAGGTTATTGACTGAGATCCAGAACCGATTAACCTATTTATCTGAAGTCGGGCTTGGTTACCTGACCCTGAACCGGACCTCCAACACTTTGTCGGGCGGCGAATCGCAAAGGATAAACCTGGCGGGTTCATTGGGCAGCAGCCTGGTGGGTTCCTTGTATATCCTCGATGAACCCAGCATTGGCTTGCATCCCCGCGATACCGGCCGGCTGATAAAAGTCCTGAAACGATTGCGCGATCTGGGCAATACAGTCCTCGTGGTTGAACATGATGAAGAAATCATACGTTCAGCCGATTATGTCATAGATATCGGTCCGGGTGCCGGAAGATTCGGAGGGGAGGTGATTTTCAAGGGGAACCAGGAAGAGCTGGCTGCCCAGACAACCGGCTTAACTGCAGGATATCTGTCCGGAAAAGAAAAGATTGAGGTCCCTGAAATCAGGAGGAAATGGAATAATTTCATTGAACTGAAAGGTGCCGGGGAGAATAACCTAAAAGGAATTACCGCGATTTTTCCGCTCGAAATCATGACTGTGGTAACCGGAGTCAGCGGATCAGGAAAATCCACGCTGGTCAACAAAACCCTTTATACGGCGCTGAATAAGCGAATCAATGGCACCGGTGAACGCACCGGCCGCTTTGGAACACTCACCGGGGACTTGCAACAGATCAAACAGGTAGAGTTGATTGATCAGAATCCGATTGGGAAAAGTTCCAGATCAAATCCGGTAACCTATATTAAAGCATGGGATGAGGTCAGAAAACTGATGGCCGACCTGCCTTTGTCGGAAATGAATGGATACAAGGCTTCTCATTTTTCCTTTAATGTTGATGGGGGCCGTTGCGAAGAGTGCCAGGGTGAAGGAGTCATAAAGGTGGAGATGCAGTTTATGGCAGATGTGTACCTGACCTGCGAACATTGTCACGGAACCCGCTTCAAAGAGGAGATCCTGGATGTACGTTACCAGGGTAAAAACGTATTTGACATGCTCGATATGTCAGTCACGGATTCGCTTGAATTCTTTAATGCCCAAAAGGACCATACCGCTAAAAAAATTGCCCAGAAACTCAAACCCCTTGCCGATGTTGGACTCGGTTATGTAAAACTCGGACAATCCTCATCAACTTTATCCGGCGGGGAAAGTCAGAGAATCAAACTTGCATCATTCCTCACCAGGGGCCATGATGCAGGGCACACACTTTTCATTTTTGATGAGCCAACCACCGGCTTGCATTTCGATGATATCAAAACATTGTTGAAAGCTTTTGAGGCGTTGATGGACCGGGGACATACCCTCATCATTATTGAGCACAATCCTGAGGTGATCAAAAATGCTGACTGGATCATCGATCTCGGACCGGAAGGAGGTTCCGACGGCGGTAATATCATTTTTGCCGGAACCCCTGAAGATCTCATTCATTGTAAAGAATCATATACTGCGCAATATCTAACTGAAAAATTAAAAATTGAATGAAAGGGGCGAAATACACTTTGACCTCGACTTATTTGTTAAAGCAATTGGAATCAAGGAATGCAGCAGACGTCACAAAAGCGCTTAATAAACTGGAGAAAACAGCTAATGTCAATGATCTGCCATCTATAATCAAGTTGATGTCGGGATTGACTGAAAAAGAACTTTTAAATGCCTTTACTGATTTCTTATCCAAGGTTAAATCAAAAGCAGCACCGGCCATAATGGCGGATGCCCTGTCGGAACCCAATTATGCAGGCATCAGGCCTGAACTAACCCGGGCATGCTGGGAATCAGGCCTCGATTATACCCCCTACCTGCTTCTGTTTGCCCGAATATTTATTGCAGGTGATTATTTATTAGCACTTGAAGCGTTCACCATGATTGAAAACACCTGCCTGGAACGTCCAGTGGCAAGAAAAATATTGGATGAAATATCTATCCTGATAAAAAACAGTCTCCCGGACCAGCCTGAAACAAAGCAAAGGCTGACCCGGGAGCTGATCTTAATTCTGGAACCATTTATAACGGAAGATTAGTGCCGGTTTGAATAGTAACGCATGAATTGAGCCCGTTCCCACGTTCTGGGATCTCCATAATTGCGGTAACTCATCTGCCCACGAAAATCATCGACGGAATCAAATCCCTTCCCTTTCATCCAGTTTTCCAAACCGGATACAATGGTCTTAATATATTCAGGACCAAACTTATAGAGCACGGAACATATCTGTATTGTTTTAGCTCCTGCCAGTAAAATTTTTATCGCCGATTCAGCATCATGAATTCCGGTTGATCCTGAAATGTCAATTTTCCTGAATTTGTCAGATACCAGGCTGATCCAACGCAAGGACTGACGTAGATCGGTCGGAGAACTAAATACTTCTGCTGCGGTGATTTTCATCTCTTTAAGGTCAATATCAGGTTCATACAGTCGATTGAACAATACCACTCCTTGTAATCCAATTGCATGAAACTGATTTACCATATAAATGAGGTTGGAAAAATACGGACTGACTTTAGCAATAAGAGGGATCGAGATGGTTTGCCGGACTTTTTCCAAAATATCGAAATACCTTTTCTCAATCCGCTCCGGCTGTTCACCGTCGACCGGAAGTATGAAAATATTCAGTTCAAGACCATCCGCCCCCGCTGTTTCTATTTGTTTAGCAAAATTGGTCCAATCTGTTCCCGAGATACAATTGATACTTGCGAAGACCGGTTGGGAAATCCGTTTTTTTGCCTGGCTGATCAACTCCAGATATTCATCAACCGAGTGGCTTTTAGTATATCCACGGATGTAATCGGCTGCCTCCGGATAGGAAAAATCATCGATCATGCGTCCGGAATCGACAATAATCTGCTCCTCGAATAGGGATTTCAATACAATCGCTCCGGGACCATTATCAGCAATCCTCCGAATTTTATCAATATGGTCAACCAGACCTGAGCTGCTGACGATGAATGGATTATCGAGTTTCAATCCAACATAGGTAGTTTTGAGATCAATCATAGTAGATTATTATTTTAAACCGGGAGTTTGTCTTTGAATTCAACAGGATCCCCCGGGCATGATTTTTCATCTTGAACCGAATATCTTAGTCCCAATGCGGACAATTGTGCTCCCCTCCTCTATTGCAATCTTAAAATCTCCTGACATTCCCATCGATAAATGGCTAAAAGAATGGCTTTGGGCGAAAAACTCCCTTTTTATCTTCAGAAATAAGCCATTCAACCCCTTGAATTCGTTCCGGATTTGCTGTTCGTCATCAGTGAAAGTCGCCATACCCATCAATCCACAAATGCGTACGCCAGGCAGGGGCTGATGTTTTAGTTCCTGGAACAGTATGGCAAGCTCCTTTTCATCGAATCCAAACTTGGTTTCCTCCTGAGCAATGTACACCTGTAAAAGACAGTCGATAACCCGGTTGCAGCGTTCAGCCTGTTTGGATATTTCAAATAAAAGTTTTCCTGTATCCACCGATTGGATCAACGAAATAAATGGTGCAATCTGCTTGACCTTGTTGGTTTGAAGATGCCCGATCATATGCCACTCAATATCCGATGGAAGGAAAGGTCTCTTAGCGATAATTTCCTGAACCTTATTCTCTCCGAAAACCCGCTGTCCGGCCACATAAGCCTCCTTGAGAGAATTGACCGGGTGGTTTTTCGAAACAGCCACCAACATCACCCGTTCCGGAATCCCGAATCGGACATCAATCAGGTTTTGCTCTATTCCGGTCATTTTCAAAACTAATTAAAGGTGAATTTAGCAGCAAAAGCCTGGCGGTGATCCTGGTCATACCGGATAAATCCATAAAACACATGGGGGTCTGATTGAATATCCGGCATGAGAACCTGAATTTCGTCACCCTGCTTGACTTCAGCAATAAAATTAACTTCAACTTCAGTCAACTTCCTGGTTATCAGTACTTCAACCGGCATCTCATTCAATATCCATTCAATATACCTTGTATTATTCACATGATTATTCATATCCAACTGGCCGTATTGTGCTGTTAACCTGGATATTACAGCCAGGTTTGCAGGCCAGTTGATTTTCATTGGTTTTTCACTGATTGCATGATAATTGGCCAGTTCACCGGTATCATATTCCTTACCAATCAACCGGACCGGTTTGCGGCTGGTCAAATCCATTAACGTCCATGCGGTGGAACCGGCCATCAGAACATTTCTATGCATATCGAGAATTTGAAAATCACGGTAGGCCACGACCCCTTCCATCAATTTAGGCCAGGTTCTGAGAATGATATGCTCGCCCCAGAGTGGTTGCCGGGTAATCACCATTTTTGACCGGATAAGTACCCAGGCCTGGTTTCGCGCTACCAATTCCTCATAGCCCCATCCCCGCCGGGCAGCATCGCGTCCGGCAGCATCACCGAGGATACCGAATGCAGCCGGAATACTGAGTCGTTTCACCGGATCGAGCAGGAATGAAAAAACGGGATAAGTCTCTTCATATATGGGAAGTATGGTTGTTTTCAGCTTTTCTTCCATGATCAAATTGCTCACAACGCTAAAATAGTGGTCAATTTTAAACAATTTTGTCGAGGAAAAACATGAAGAAAGTCTCCTACATACAGGCTTTGATAAATGAAGGCGAGCACCAGCAGCAGGATTTTAAATTTGGCGTAACCGATTCGCGGAAAATTGCCCGGTCGCTTGTTGCTTTTGCCAATACCGACGGCGGGCGATTGCTCATCGGTGTAAAGGATAATGGCGTTGTTGCAGGCGTTAGATCTGAAGAGGAATATTACATGATTGAATCAGCTGCCCAATTATACTCAAAGCCTGAAATCCGGTTTGAATCAAAAGTATGGAAGGAGGAAGGGAAAACAGTCCTGGAGGTATGGGTTCCACCAAGCCCTCTTCGACCGCACTTTGTTAAAGAAGAAGCCGGTTTATGGCAGGCATATGTCCGCTCGCTTGATGAAAATATTCAAGCTGATGAAGTGCTGATAACCGTCTGGCAAAAGATGAAACAAAAAAAGGGAGCATTGATCCGCTATACCAAAAATGAAGAGGAGCTTTTCCGCTTGTTCGAAACCAAAGACAGCATCACGCTGAATGATTTCAGGAAAAGTGCCCGAATAACCTATGGAGCAGCAGTCGAAACACTTGCAAACCTTATAGTACTAAGGCTCATCCATCAAACTGTTGCTTCACCGGAGTCCTTTTTCAGTATCCCGGAAGAACCTTTGTAGGACAACCGCCTGCAGGCTAAAACCGCGGGAGGTTGTTGAACCATTTTCCCCGTAGGTTGTTAGTATATTAAATTACTACTCAAATGGGCAAGCTAAAAACAACTTACATGGGACTGGAACTGGAAAGTCCGGTCATCGCCGGAGCATGCGATCTTGCAGAGAATCCGTCAAATCTGAAAAAGATACAGAAAGCCGGAGCCGGCGCCTTGGTTTATAAATCCCTTTTTGAAGAGCAGGTGCAATTGGAAGATGTCAGACTCTACAGTTTGCTCGAAACATATAATGAGCGAAATGCTGAGATGACCCATATTTTCCCGGGAACAACCTATGCGGGACCGGAAGAATTCCTGGAAAAATTAAAGCTGGTCAAAAAAAACATGGGCATCCCGGTAATCGGCAGCATTAATGCGGTTTATGAAGAAACTTGGGTCAGCTATGCACAGGCAATGGAGCAGACCGGTGTGGACTGTTTGGAATTAAATTTTTTCAATGTTCCCTTTTCTCTTGAAAAAACCGGTGCTGAAATTGAGGAGGAGCAGGTAAGGATTGTCGAGCGTGTGGTTTCTTCTGTCAAACTCCCGGTCAGTGTCAAGCTCAGTCCATACTATTCCAATCTGCTCAATTTTTTGAGCCGGCTTAATAAAACAGGCATCAGTGGGTTCGTTCTATTTAATAAGCTCTTCCAGCCGGATATAGATTTGGACCTGATGAAGCACACCTCGCCATGGAATCTCAGCAATGATCACGAGTACCGGTTATCCTTGCGTTATGCAGGTCTGTTATTCGGGGAGAACAAAGGAGAAGTCGCTGGTAGCTGTGGAATCATGGATGGGGAAGATATGATTAAACTTCTCCTCGCAGGTGCCCAGGCGGTCCAGGTTGTCAGCACATTATACAGAAATGGCATTGAGCGGATCGACGAAATGAATGCTACACTGAAAGCCTGGATGAATTACCATGGATTTACTTCAATCGAAGATTTCCGCGGAAAGCTGAGCCGTAAAAATACAGCCAATCCCACTATATATAAGCGCGCTCAATACATCGATATGATGCTGAACAGCAACAAATTGATCGGTAAGCCACTGGTGTAATGAAAATTTCCAGGAGGGCGTGTAGAGACAGATTATCATCTGTCTCTACGGGCGTCGCAGCCTGAAAATAAAACCGGTACCGCGGACCGTTTCAATGGAGACGGATTCTTCGGAGATCAGATATTTTCTGATCCGGCTTACAAAAACATCCATGCTTCGTCCGAGGAAATAATCATTCTCGCCCCAGACTTCAGTAAGAATCTCCTCTCTCTTAACCAGCTTATTTTCATGCTGCAGAAGGTATTTCAGGAGCATCCCTTCTTTAAGGGTCAATTTATGGGTTCCTTCAGAGGTAATTAATTCAAGTTCCTGAAAATTAAAGCGTATGCTCCCGATCTGAAACTCATCCGAATCATGGATACCTGATCTTTTCAGGATATTATTCACACGCAGCACCAGCTCATCTACCTCGAAAGGCTTGGTTATATAATCATCCGCTCCAATTTTCAAACCCCGGATACGGTCCTCCTTGAGGCTTTTTGCAGTCAGGAATAAGAATGGAAGGTCAGGGCTGTGTTTTGAGATTTTTTCAGCCAGCTCAAATCCATCCATCTTGGGCATCATCACATCAAGAATGCAAATGGTGGGGATCACTTTCTGAAAATGCTCCCAGGCTTCTTCACCATCACGGGCCAATGACACAACAAAACCCTGCATTTCAAGGTATTGTGCGAGGATATTTCCAAGATCCGGATCATCCTCAGCCAGGAGAATTCTGATTTTTTCCATGAACAGGTAATATTATAGTAAATGTACTTCCTTTACCGGGCCGGCTTGAAACCTCGATGCTTCCGCCATGGGCTTCGACAATCTGCCTAACGTAAAACAAGCCCAGTCCCAACCCTTTCACTTTATGGACATTACCGGTTGAAACACGGTAAAATTTATCAAAAATATGCTTCTGATCTTCCTTGCCGATACCGATACCATTATCTGTTACGGAAATACGCAAACGATCATCGCAAATTACTTCCAGAATTACTTCAGGATTCTTTATGCTATACTTAATAGCATTGATTAACAGGTTATGCAGGGCAACCGTCAACTGAACCTCATCAATATAAGCTTCCTTGGTAAGAAAGGAAAACCGTTCCTCGATCCTGCATGCTTTCTCCTTGCACTCCCATCTGAATGATTCGGCAATCCCTAAAAAGAAAGGCTCCAGTTCATGCATCCGCCGGTCCAGCGAAAATTGCTTCCGCTCCCACATGCTGATCTCGAGCAAATGGTTGATCTGTTTAGTCAGCTGCCGGTTTTGTCGTTTAATAACGGAAACAATTTCCTTGGTTTTGACCCGGTCGTCGAGCAGTGAATCATTTTCCAGTGTTCGGGTAGCTACCGAAATGGTTGAAAGAGGTGTTTTTAACTCATGGGTCATGTTATTGATGAAATCAGTCTTAAGTTGAGATAACCGCCTCTCTTCCATAAGATTGCGCAGGGAAAGTCCAAAAATTATGGATACAGCAAGGAGTGCAAGTAGCGCTATGACCAGGCTTCCGGCGATCTCTTTAAGAACCATATCCTTTTTATTGTTGAAATCAACGTAATAATCAAATCCGATGGCAAACCTGTCGGCGATATAGGAATAGTGAGTGACCGGAACTTGTTTCTTCCCGATGTTCAGTGTATCCGGGTATTTCCAAAGGGTATCCGTTGACCGGTTAAAAATCCTGACATCAATCTCCTCATTGTAAAGATCGAGATTGGTAATCGAAAAAATGGACTGAAATCCTGTATCCATTTTCACCTTCTTCAAATAATCAGCCAGCAAACTATCCAATTTCTCTTTCTGGACCAGGGTTTTATGGAAATTCTGAAGAACGACCTCCTTGAATTTAGTCGTATCCGGCTCATCATCATGATAAAACGGGATCGCCTTTCTCGACTGAAAATCCATGTAATAATAAGCAGATGAGAATCCGGGATTATCGCCTTTCCTGTCTATGAAATTCAGGCCTTTCTGCAAAATTTCCCGGTAACGGAAATCAAATTTTTCTGTTTCAAGACGATATATCCTTAAAACCAAAAAGATCTCGATAGCCACAACGATTAAAATCGCGAGAGCAGATAATATTAATATGGATAAATTCTTCTTCATTTTTCGGAATAAAAATAAGTTAAATCTGACTGCAAAACAGGGATTAACCTGACATTAACCCGGCATTAACGCGATCAGTGCTGAGCGCATCGTACATTTGACTCGGAAATCAATTTATCATAACATGAAAACAAAAATTTTAATATCGGTTCTGCTGATCATCCTGATCACTTCCTTGATAACAGTGATGGGTCAGGAAACTACAGACAGAAAGAAGCAGGAAGCGGATGCTAAGAAAAAGCAGGAAAAAGTTGCAATAATTGTTGACACCAAAAAGGACACGGAAAAAGAACTTCAAAAAGCCATGTCCGATGCACTTGCGGCTGAAGAAAAAGCTTTGGATGTCAAAAAAGAAAAGGGTTATCTGAATAATCAGGAATACCTGCAACAGGTTGAAGCTATTAAGGACAGCAAACGTAAACTCCAGGAAATGCGTTACCTGGGTAACTGGGAAAAGGCAGCCACCTTGTATGGAAATCCATCCATCACCTGGCAGGGAGGACCCGGCGATGCGGTGAATATTTACAATTTTGGACACAACCGTGAAAACTCCTCCCTTAGTATTAGTAAATCATTGGAAGATGTAACGTTTTCAACTGATTTCTACTATGAGGTAAAAGAGGGAACGTCCAATATCAGTTTTTTTGTCAATGGTAATGTTAAAGCCGGAGAACTCAAGATCACGCTTAAGAAACCGGATAAATCAGCCATCCAGGAATTCACCATTTCACCCTTGGCCGATGTAAACTGGAACCAGCAATTCAGCTGGGACGAGGAGGAATCAGACGGATACCTGGGCAAATGGAGTATCTCTATATCAGCTTCAAAAGCCAACGGAACTTATAGGGTACAGGTAAATTCGAGGTAAATAGCAAAAAAAATAATGCCAGACGCGTTGTAGAGACAGATAATTATCTGTCTCTACGTGTTTTATGAGGACCCACGTTGTAGAGACAGATAATAATCTGTCTCCACACGCCACTTCCGGAATACGCGGTATCGCCGCATCAATATTTTTACCAAATTTGACTCACAAAATTCTATTTCGTAAATCAAATCTCAATTCCATGAAATCAAACCGGATCATCACCATGCTGGCAGCGCTTCTGCTTACTTCTGCGGTTGTTAATGCCCAACACGACCCTATCGAAAGAGGCTTAAATGCCATTTCAAAAGAAGCAATTAAAGGCCAGCTGGATTTTTTAGCCTCAGACTGGACTGAAGGACGCGAAACATCGACAAGGGGAGAATTTATGGCGGGTGATTTCATAGCATCTGTTTTTCAGATCTATGGACTTCAACCAGCGGGTGACCTGGAAGCAGGAGGTGGATTCACCATCGAACAAATGATCATGTATATGTCGGGTGAACGGCCGAAAATGGTTCCTCCGGCAAGGACCTATTTTCAGAATATCCCATTCGTTCAAACACTTACCAGTGAGTCCGCTATGGAACTTATCACCCGGGAAGGATCAGTGGAGCGTAAATTCTTATTATCCAAAGGTAACGATTATAATATCTGGGGCCAGGGAACCGGTCAGGAACTGACTTCTCCGGTTGTTTTTATCGGATATGGCTATAAAAACGATTCGATAGGTTATGATGATTTTAAGGGAATTGATGTTAGAGGCAAAATTGTCATGAGGATTAACGGATTACCCGGAATGAAAGATACTCTTTCCGATGCCTATAAAAAGTTGAATTTAAAGGACAGGGGAGTCATCAATCGATCCTATGAAATGAAAGATAAACTATTGAAGAAGTATGAAGTCGCCGGTGTTATCGACTATCCGGGCTCAACCCAGGGTTCGCCGGCCAACTACCCGTTTCGTTTCAACACCAGGACTTACGAGGGTGACAAAAGGCTCAGTTCAGGTTCCCTGAATATCAGTTTACCAGTTGATTCTCTTTCCACCTCAGTACTCAGCATTTCTGTTTCTCGCAAAATTGTAACGGAGTTATTGAACGGTGCCGGCATTGATATCAAGGAATTTGAGACCAATGCAGCAAATAAATTAAAATCCGCCTCCCGGGAACTCAAAGGGAAAACCATTCACCTAATCAACACTACCACAACACAAACGGTGCGTGGCCGTAATGTTCTCGCCATGATTGAAGGTGAAAATCCAAATGAGGTGATTGTTGTTGGTGCCCATTATGATCACCTTGGAACATCAAACGGTTATATCTGGAACGGGGCCGATGACAACGCTTCCGGTACCGTTGGTGTAATGACCATTGCAAAAGCATTCATTGCAACTGGCGTCAAACCCAAAAAGACGATCATATTTGCAGCCTGGACCGGGGAGGAAAAAGGCTTGCTGGGTTCTAATTATTATGTGGATAAATATTCAAAAAAGGAAAATCTGGTGCTGAACCTGAATTTCGATATGATCTCCCGTCGTCCGGAAAAAGATACATCAGGTTTTAAAGCAGGAATGGATTATACAGAGGCCTACCCTATCCTTAAGGATCTTGTTGAAAAAGCCAATACAAAATATGAGTTGGGGTTGGATGTTAAATTCAGGCCATCAAAATTGCCCCAGGCAGGTACTGATTTCACTCCATTTTCGATGAAAAAAGTTCCGATTTTCAGCTTTGATGCGGCTTTCACCACCGATTATCATGGACCGATGGATCATTCAGACAAAGCAAATTTTGATCTGATGCAGAAAATAATCAAGGCTGGTTTTGTCAGTTTGTATGAACTTGCCAATACGGAAGGGAAAATCGAACCGGTTAAATAAACCCTGCTCCATTGAAATACCGTGTAGAGACGGATATATCCGTCTCTACGTGTGTTTCAAAGAAGCGTCATTTTGCCCAGGCCGGTAGTGCAAGGTCAATCCCCAATACATTGATCATCAGGAAATAAAGGATCACCGGTAAGAGGATCATGGTGATCAATTTGAGCCAGATGCCGGATTTGGCCATATCCGCCACTGTGAGCTTATTACTGGCAAAAATAACCGTGTTGGGGCCCGTTCCGGCAGGCATGATAAACACAAACGAACAGGCGAAAGTTGCTGGAATCATAAGCAGCATTGGGTTTACGCTGCCGGCAACCGCTATGCTGGCAAGTACAGGAAGGAAAATATTCGCGGTTGCGGTGTTGGAATTCAATTCCGTGAAAAGCAAGACGGCTCCAACAACAATAATGAGCACAATCAGCGTGGGATAACCGCTCACGAAAACGAGCTGGCTTCCCAGCCAATCAGCCAGTCCCGTCGATTTGAAACCGGTGGCAAGGGCATAGCCCCCACCGACAATGACTCCCACTCCCCACGGCACCTGGCTTGCTGACTTCCAGTCCAGCAATCGCTTTTTATCCTGACCTGATGGAATCATGAACAATAGCAGCGCTCCAAGCATGCCGACGGTGCTATCCTCGGCAAACTCGCTGATCCCAAGAAGGGACGCCCAGCCCGGTATCACGGTTTGATCAAAAACGAACCCATCACGGAAGACCCAACCCAGTGTTGTGAAAATAAATATCCACATAACGCGCTTTTCCCCGGGCGACATCTTACCCATTACTCTCAACTCTTCCTCGATCAAATCCTTGTTTCCCGGAATACTGCCGTTAATCTTGAAAAAAAACGTCAGGTAGTACCAAATCAATGGAAGAAATATCAATAGGATGGGAATACCGACCTTGAGCCAGGTTAGAAACGTAATTTTGGGGGCCAATGGAAAGAGTTTATCCATGATCCCGCCAAATATCAAATTTGTAGGAGACCCTATCAAGGTGGCAACGCCTCCGATACTGGCAGCATAGGCAATGCCAAGCATGACCGCGGTGCCAAATTTAGGATTCGCGCTTCCAAGAGTCTCCTCCTTTGTGATGATTGCCAGGCCGATAGGAAGCATCATCAGGGCAGCAGTAACATTGGCTATCCACATCGACAAAAAAGCCGTTGCAATCATAATGCTTAGTAATATCCTTGGACGGCTGGTACCAAGCGACCTGATCAGGATAAGAGAAATTCTTTTATGAAGATTTTGATTTTCAATGGCTTTAGCAATGAAAAAACCGGAGATCATCAATAATACCAGATCATGACCATAATTTACCGCTGTTTCCCCGGCAGGTAAAATCCGTAATACCGGGAAAAGAACCATCGGTAAAAATGCGGTAGCATAAATAGGAATAGCTTCGGTGATCCACCAGATAGCCATCAATAATGCCACAGCAGCGGCATTCCTTGCCGCTACCGACATACCCGAAGGAACCGGCAGGATTAAAACGATGACCAAAAGAAACAGGCCACCAAACAAGCCCTGATATTTGATGTTATTCATGCTCAATTAAAAATTGGGACGGATTTGGCATCCGCCCCAATTTTATTTAAAGTTATGGCGAAAATCCACGCCGTCATGCAGCCGCGGCATCCGCTTGCCAACATCTATTCGTAATAAGTGTAAGTATACACTTCAACAAAGTCAACGCCTGTCCGGGTAATTTTCGACGGACGGTTCTTGGCATCAAATTCATAAGTAATGGTTGTCCTTTTCTTAGGATCGGTGTTACGCGGATCCCAGTATTCGAGGTAATCAACCAGTTTCTTGCTGGCTTTTCCAAACAGGTTACCGCATGGTAAAGTGTTGCTGTCAACCATGTTGGCCTGCTGAATGTTATTTACGTTTTCACCGGTCGTATAAGTGAATTCCTTAATCTTTTTAACGGTGACACCGTCATCATCATAAGTGGTATGTTTCATGACGTTGCCATTGGTGATCACGGCCTGCATTTTCAAATGATCGGCTCCTCCCCAGTGTTCGATGATTTTGACCAGATATCCATCAGCATCATATTCATAGGCGGCATATTCACCACCACCCCAATCTTCCTTGGTAACCATGCCGTTGGTATTGATATCATAAGTTGTTGCCGATGAACCCTTTGTAATAGTCAACTTACCACTTACCGAATAATCATAGGTAATGGTTTTGTCGAGTTCATCATTCCAGAAATCGTCAATCCTGGAAATTCTCTTTGTGGTGCCATCATAAATAAATTCATACTTTTCAACGCCATCGGAATAAACCACACCAATGGTTTTCAGCAACGAAGCTGTCGAGAAGGTTACATCTTCACCATAACCGGTTCCTTCAGTGTTTGTTGCATAAGCCCTCAGATGATAAAGGGTTCCGGGAGTCAAGCCGCTAATGGTGCTTGTAAAAACACCGGTCCCGGTTCCATCTGTTGTTTTAGAATCGGCCACCGTAGGATTTGCAGCCGTACCCCAGCAAACACCGCGTGCCGTCACTGCCGAGGTTCCTTCATCAGTAATATCACCCCCGCTTTTTGCGCCGGTTTCAGTAATGGAAGAGACCGTTGCTGTAGTCACAACGGGAGGATCGGATTTCTTGCAAGAAGAAAACGGAATGGCTATCATGGCAGCCATAGCCAATAAATAAATCTGCTTTTTCATTGTATTTGGTAAATTAGAGTTAAAGAATTATTTCAGATTATTTCAGATTATTTCAGATTACGTGTGGAGACAGATAATTATCTGTCTCTACGTAATGTTTTTTTAACTATTCCCTGCCATAATGATCAGTGCCAGTCCGGCCGAAAAGAATAAAAACATCAGGACCAAAAGCTGATTTACAGTCCTGTTGGCGCCTTTGAATTCCTTCCAGATAAAGACACCCCACAACGCACCGATCATGGTAGCACACTGTCCCAGTCCAAAGGAAATCGCATACCCGGCTTTCGCAGCAGCCAACAGGCTGAGCGACGTTCCGAGAGCCCAGACCATACCGCCGATTATTCCTGATAAATGACTTTTAAAATTACCCTCAAAGTATTGTTTGAAACTAACCGGTGCACCCTCAATCGGCTTCTTCATCAGATAGGTATTGAATAGAAAATTACTGATCAGGACCCCGATGGCAAAGAAGAAGAAAGCAGCATATGGTGTTAATTTTCCGGCTTCGGCGAATCCTGCACCGGTGCTCTCCTGGTCGGTGGCAATTGCACTCGCGATAAAACGGAAGAACCAGGCCATAAGGAATCCGGCAACAACTGACAAAACAATCCCTTTAGTGGATGTTTTCTTTGCCATCAAAGCCAGCTTTTTGTAAGCTACTGCATCCAATATAATGGCTAAGAGCACAATGCCCATACCAATAAAGAGTAAAACCGGATTACCCTGCGGGGTTGCAATATAGTTGATAATGACCCCTAAAACCATGCACAGACCCACTCCAACGGGGAAGGCGATGGCTAATCCGGCTACGGATATTGCGGCCACCAATAAAATATTGGAAAGGTTGAAAATTACTCCGCCGATGATAGGATTAATTATGCTCGACAAACTGGCTTGGCCGATGCTTGCAGCAAAACTCATTCCTTTCTCTCCATTGCTTCCAAAAGTGAATCCAAACAGGAGCGAGAACAGAAGGATCCCTATTACATAATCCCAGTAAAAGAGCTCGAACCGCCAACTTTTAGCGGCTATTTTCTGTGTGTTTGCCCACGATCCCCAGCAGAGCATGGTGACGAAGCAAAAGACGACGGCCAATGTGTAACTGCTTACGATAAACATGGTTAGTTGTTTTAGTTATTGATTCATAGTTATCTGTGAAATCTTTTTGCAGCAAATGAAATCATATCGGGCAACCCGGTTAAAAACCATCCGAAACCTCCATCACCTTCCCTTACCCTATACTCATGAATGAGGTTATCATCGCGCATGAGCATGTGCGCCATCCCATTACCTTCAAAATAGTTCCCCTTGTCCGGTGCATCGATATACAATGACAAACGACTCAGTGCCTCCTTATCAAGACCTTTGATAATCCCGGCCATGGTTTCCTTTTCTAAAAATCCATCGGATAAAATGCAAGCGCCAAATTGCTTCTGATTAACTGCCAGAGAAAATGCATCATTGGCTTCCTGCTGGAATCCTATTAAAGCCTGGAACCGGAAACCTGGCCTGATTCTAATTTTTTGTTCAATGTCAGAATAGGAAGATGGCAAACCTGATGGAGATTTAACAGGAAGAAAAACCAGCAGCATTGGACAAATCTCATTGTTTCCCACCAGATTGTAAACGGTTTCGGCGATCGACTGACGCTGTTCATTGGTAAATTTACCAGCAAAATAAGCCACCGGATACAATCTGTCGGTCCGTTCATATTCAGCAGGAACATAAATACCGACTTCTCCGTTATCTATATTCTTGAAACTGACCTGCTTTCCGGTGACAGAACCCTGTGGGATTCTCAAAGGAAGGTCGCCCCGGTAAGGATTAGCCTCAAAACCATCGCTGATGAACCGCAGCGCATTCGGCAAAGCCGAACACCAGTATCCGAAACTGTGCCCCCCGTCACGGACCCTGTATTCATGAGGTACGCTTAATTTCTTCATCAAAATGAGCAACTCTTCGTTACTTCTGCAAAGGGTTTGCTCCTTATCGCCATTATCGATATAAATATTCAGTTTGCTTTTTTCAGCGGCTGACATTCCGGAAAGGAGATAAAACGGGCTGTTTTGCTTATAATAGGCTGTTATTCTGTCAGTACCGGTGAATCCGGGTGCACCAAACAAACGGCCCCATTGCTGATCCCATTCTTTTGCATCCTCCTTGATGTATTGCTCGTCGGTACGAACGGAAATACTAAGCGGAACAGCGGTTCCAAATAGATCCGGATATTTAAGGTGAAGAATCAATGCACCAAAGCCTCCCATCGAATAGCCCATCAATGCCCGGTGGTTTCGGTCACGGATAGTCCTGAAAAGACTATCGATATAAGGGACCAGCTCCTTGATGAACATGTCCTGGTATAAGAATGAACCCAGGTAATCATTGACATAATAAGTGCGAAAACCTTCGGGCATTACAAAAATCATGGGTACGGCTTCATGATCCTCAACCGCCTTGTCAGCGAATTGTGCAATGCGGCCATATTCTATCCAGGAAGTCTCATCATCACCTAATCCATGCAACAAATAAACCACCGGAAATGACTTTTCTGTTTTGTAATATATTTCAGGTAGACAAACCGAGAAATGCACTTCCTGTTTTAGTATTCTGCTTATCATCACCCTGCTTTCCATGATACGCAATCCTTCACCTGCATTGGAATTGCCGATGAGGAAGAAGCCCACGAGAATCAGAAGGATTATCCTTTTCATATCATTTACAGATGTTTTTTTATGAAAGCGGCAGATTCCGCAAGTCCGTACAGAAAAGAGTCATGTGAAATGATTCCCTGCCGGACCCGGTAATCATGGTCTGTTTCAGTTTGCTTCAGACTCATATAAAGAGACCGGTAACCCGCATAATCATCACTTTCATCACAAATATCCAGGAAGTAACTGATGTCACTTGTATTTACTGTTGCATCATCAGGAAGCCGGGCATCGAAAAGAAGACATGAATTGACCAGTCCTTCACACTCCGGAAGGAGATCATAAAGTGTGCCTCCTGCCTTGTTATTGGCAAGGATGAATGTGTGCTTTTTATCAGCCCGGGTGCGGAATTCAGAACGAACCCGGATTAAAACCTGCTTGATGACTGCAGCGGTAACCGGTTCAGACTGCATCGGTATTTCCACCGTCAGGCAGGCAGGCATCAGGTTTTCAGTAATGCTTTTGTTTATCGTGCTGAGCATCCTTTGAGATTGGGAATCAGCAGACGCAGCATCCCGGTCATGCAAGACCAGAATGACCGGATAATGGTTTGTATCGGAGGCATAAAATGCAGGCAGGGCAACATTATAAGTCAGGCTTGATCCGTCGAGCTGCCTATAAACCATCCTCTCGGCTGGAACTGGAAGTCCCGGATCAATAGTCCTTTGATCATCGGGATACGGCAAATCCTGAACAGCCAAACTGATGTATCTCAGCGCCTCAGGCAATGCTTTATGCCAGTAATCCCAATTGTGGGCCCCGTTATTCACACGGAATTCATGCTTGATATTCAACTCCCGGAGAAGACAGTGAAGGTCATTATTCGGAATGATCAGACTCTCTTCATCATCACCGCAATCAAAATAATAATTTTGTCCATTCAGCGATAAGTCGCCGGCATTTTTGAAGAAATGGAAAGGATTGAAATTCAGGTAATAGTCGGTTAAGCGGGCAGTGCCGGATCTGCCTATACCACCAAAAACCGATCCCCATTGCAAGTCAAACACCCCCTGTGGTTCATCAAGGTATTGCTCATCGTTGCGGAAAGACATACTGAGCGCAATCCCCGTTTTAAATATATCCGGATTTTTAGCAGGTAAAATCATCGCACCATATCCACCCATCGAATAGCCCATTACAGCCCTTTGATGCGGATCCTTGACAGTACGAAACAATGAATCAATGAGCGGAACCATTTCACCGACAAGCATATCCATGTACGGAAAAGTTCCGTTGTACTTATTTACCCAATATGTATTGAAACCCTGCGGCATCACATAGACCATCGGAACAGTCTCAGATTCGTTCAAATCCACATAATAGTTAATCAGTCCCCATTTATACCATCCGGTTTCATCTTCACCAAAACCATGAAGCAGGTATACGACCGGGAAAGAAGAGTTGCCCTTTTCATACTCCTTGGGAAGCAAAACGGCATATTTAACTGACCGGTTTAACAAATGGCTCTGAAATGACTGATCCTTCAGGAGCCTGACAAAAGGCACCGGATCGTCGGGCGGCGTTGAGTCGCACTTGCATCCACAAAATGCCGCCAGAAACGGAATCAGTCCGATCATCAAACACCAGCTATATGTGACTCTCACGTTTGTCATATTAATTCATCACTACTTCCCGACCCGGAATAAATACCGGATTTGGTGATTCACTGTAAACCACATAGGATTTTAAGGTTATCCTGAATTCAGGATCCGGATTCACCCACCTGATCTCCAGCTTGTGGACTCCATTTTTCAGCAGGTACTTGTGATAGATATCGTACTTACGAATGATAAAGTCATATGGCATGCGTACTTGTTCAACCCTGGCACCATCGATATAAACATCGAGAAGGGCGGTAAAATCGCTTGCTGCCACCCCGCATTGACTTTTAACGTTACCCAGAACCACAATCCCGTTACCGGTAAAATCTATATTAATGCTTTCTTCAAGGAAATCTTTACGAACCAGGAGTTCTTTGGTCGGGAACATGCCTTCGAATGATTGTTCCAAACGGAGGGGTTGCGGTTTCTGGACTTTAATCGTAACATTTTCACTGGTAAGGTCACCGCCATTTTGCCTAATCAATTCATTTGCATGCTTATAGCTTAAGTTATAAACCTGATTCAGGGTCAGATCTGAATAAGGGAATTTCAAGTCCTGTACTTTCTCAATGGCCGGTTTCCAGAATGCCGGGATTTTTTCATAACCAAGGATCACGCCCAGAATACCTGCAGCGGTAGCAGGATTACAATCTGAGTCCTGACCGCATCGGGTGGCGATATCCATGGTTTTAAAAAAATCATTTTCACCGTACAGAAGGCCAATGACCACATAGGCAGCATTCACGCTGGCATCAATATTAAAGGCATTGAACACCCCCTCAGGACATCCTTTTTCGGAAGTATGTTTCTTTTCGAATTCGAACCAGCACTGTTTCCAATCGGCCGGATACTGCCTATGCCATTTGATGATGTCACTGATAGCCTGATAAAAACGGCTCTTTTCGGGAATTGGTTTCAACCCCTCTTCAACGATCAATTCAATGTCATCTGATATAAAGGCAGTTGCATACATACCAGCCATAAATACCCCCCCATACCAGCCATCTCCGTAATTCATAATATGACCGGTGCGGTCGCAGATTTCGGCAGCCGTATTGATCATTCCAGGCGACATCATTCCGGCAAAGTCTGCTTCAATTTGAAAATCAATATCATCAGCATGTGGATTATTCATCCAATGGCCGGAAGCCGGTGGCATGATCCCGTTCAAAATATTGTATCGGGCTGCCTGGTTAGCATGCCAAAGTTTATAACTATCGTGCGCAAATGAAACGGCAAACGAATCGGCAGGAGCCTTCAATCCGACCCGCTCCAGGACCTCCATGAATGTTAAATCCATGTAAACATCATCATACAAACCCGGGTCCGACTCAAATATTTCCTTAATGTAATCGTCGTACCAAACCATTTGCTGATAATCCTGGATCATTGTGCCTTTGAACTTAAACTCAGTGGGACCTCCAAAGGTGCAGCCGATGGTTTGACCGGCCCAGCCGCCTTTGATTTTGTCTTTCAATGAATTTGCCGAAAGAATGGCATTATCAGGAAGATCCGGCAACTTTTTATTCGGAAAACTGCATGAACCAACCATCAGTACGGCAAGTCCAATTACCAGATAATCAGATACTTTTTTCATTTTGATAAGACTTGGGGCAGATTTGATGAGGATTGTTTTTCCGAATAAATCACGATGTCATTTATCCTAATTTCATATTCCGATGCCGGATTGATCCATTTTAACCTCACATTATGCCTGCCTTCAGGAAGTTGATATTTCCAAGCGGGTTCGAGCCGGCGTGAGCTGTTCTTCATGGGAAGATTAACCGTTTCGTCGCGCTTTCCATCAATATAGATATCCAGAACAGCTACATAGGGGTCATCAGGTTCGGCAAGACCAAACGCTTCTGATCCAACCCGTTTTGAAACCCGGTCGATGTAATCCTTGTCAATTTTGGAGTTCTTGACTAAGTTTCCATAGAAGATGTATCCGTTCCCCGTGAAGTCATAAGACAAATCATTTGTGAACGAGCGGTCATAACGGTCGCGAAACACCGGAAAAGTCTTGGCGAAATTCTGTTCGAAAGCAACCGGGACCGATGTGGTAAAAGGAATCAGAATTTTTTCACCATTTACGGTTCCCCCGGCTTGTTTTATCATTCCGAGTGCGTGCTTATAGCTTAGATCATAAGCCCTGTTCAGTGAAATGGCTATTCCCTCAAAATTCAACGGTTCAATTTCCTGCAGAGGTCTGAGCCAGAATGCAGGTATTTTGGAATAACCCAGCATCACGCCTAAAACCCCACCCACCGTTGCCGGGTTGCAGTCGGAATCCTGACCACACCGGGCTGCGATATCGATTGATTTGGCAAAATCACCATTACCATACAATAATCCAATGGCAGCATAGGCAGAATTGATTTTGGCATCGATGTTAAATGACAGAAAAACGCCTTTTGGACAACCGATATCTTCGTTCCATTTCTTCTGCAGTTCGAACCAGGTTGTTTTCCAATCGTCCGGATACTGCCGGTGCCAATTTATCACATCTGTGATACATTCATGGAACTTTGTTCCCTCGGGAATCACTCTAATGGCTTGACTAACAATTTCTTCAGCATTATCAATAATAAAAGCCAATGAATAAAGGGCTGAAACAAAGACACCTCCATACCAGCCATCACCGCTATTCATGATATGCCCTACCCGATTGGCAACCTCGGTGGCAGAATTAACCAATCCGGGAGTCATTAATCCGATAAAATCAGCCTCGATCTGAAAATCCAGGTCGTCGGCATGGGGATTGTTTTTCCAATAACCCGACAGCGGCGGCATGGTCCCGTTCAGGATATTATACCGGGAAGCCTGGTTGGCATGTGCCAGGTGATAAGCCGTTCCAGCCCAGTGATGGGCGATGGAATCCATCGAAACATTCAATCCATACTTCTCAAATGCATCCACAAAATTCAGGTCGGTATAAATATCATCGAACAGCCCTGGCTTTTTATCCCACCAATATTTAACATAACCCTCCCTCCATGGAATATTCTGATAATCCGGAATGACAGAACCCTGATATTTAAACTCAACCGGTGCGCCATATACGACACCAATGGTTTGTCCGGCCCAGCCACCCTTGATTTTATCCTTCAGACGGTCAGGTGTAAACGTATTCTCACCGTCCGGGATTTTCCCGGCTGTGCTTACCTTGGCCTCTGAATATACGGCGAGTTCGGTAATCGAAGTAAAGCCCGAAACCTGCTTGGTGTATTTATTCCAGTGATCCTGGATTTTCACATCACCTATGATCCGTATGGCTTTAGTATCAACCGGGTCAAAACTGATGACATATTCAACAAAATGGGGCTGGAAAAAAACGATGTCGGTTGCTGGTAAGGCCGGGATGAAAGAAATGTGTTCAACCGGCCTCCATTGACCGGCCTCATTCATATATTGTACATTGAGCGAGGTAAACCACCCGCCGAATTCCTCAAGACAACCGGTGTGCAGGGCAACCATGCTGATTCGTTGGTTTGACTTCCAGCCATATCCGTAATAGTCAACTCTCGGCGCTTTGGATTTTGATGCAAGACTATAAAAGACCGATCCGGGGCCGTCAAGTATTCCATCATTGATAACCAATACATCCTTGGCATACATCGACTTGCCAAACGTATACCAGCAGGAGTCAAGCACATCTTCATTCAACTGCCTGACATTGGCATAAATGGTATCTGCCATTGGGGCAATGTTCAAAGTTCGCACCAGGAGCTCAAAATCCCTTATCATCTTCTCTTTTCCATTATCGAGCTGGAGCGTAATCTTCGAACGACCAGCCACTGTTGGTGTCCCGGTTAACCTGCCTTTAGAAAAGGTCAGTCCGATTGGTAAACTGCCGGATATCAGATTCCAGTTGTATACTTTATTCGCCACGGTATAAAACTCGAAATCAACCGGTTTTCCGGTTTCGATCAGGGGAAGGGGTCCAAGACAAAACTCGACCGGCGGATAAAATACAGCTTCCGGATTAATGGTAAGCACCTCATTTCCTAATGTTCCTGAGATTTTTCCCCCTTCTTTAATTATCAGATCAACGGTCGTTTTCAGTGTTTGGTCGATGATATCAGATATCTTAGAATCAGGCAGATCAAAGCGGGTGATATTTATATACCTGTCATTGAAAGGCAATTTCCAACCTTCTACCGGAAGGTACAGATTAGCCGGCAATCCCTTCATTCCATACATCACACCCATCAATCCGGCAACCGTGGCAGCCTGATTATCAGCATCAAAGCCCAATGCACAGGATAGATCGAGGGTTCGTTGAAAATCACCATCCCCATAGAGCATGGCCAATATGGCGCAAGCTCCGTTCAGGTTGGCGTTCCAGATTGTCCTGGTCATATCGGGCTCCTCAACGTAATATTTCTGAGCCATTTCTTTCCAGGCCGCTTTCCAATCCTTCGGATGCTTTGCGTGCAAAGCAATCATATCCTTAACCGTTTGAGTGAATCGCCCTCCCGCTGGCAGAGATTTCAAACCGATCTCAATAAGCTTAACCATATCCTTTTCAAAAAAAGCTGCGGAATACATGGCTCCATAAAGGATGGTTGGCTCCACCCCCCAATCATCACTTGTAATCCTGGCCGCCCATTCCGATTTGGAAGCAGCATACTTAACCATCCCGGGTGCGGTTACCGCCCATATCTCATTAATCAGCTGAGGATCTATCTGATACCAGTGCGGATTCAGTTTCTTGCTCCCGGTAAAAGGCGGGGTATATCCAAAATGCATCAGCCCCAGTGCAGCCCTGTTCGCCAGCCATACCCTATCGCGGATATGGTACATCCAGGCATCGCGCAACTGCGCATACGAGGGTTCTGGTCCAAATTTCTGCATCTGAAGCAGATACATGTACTCAACATCTGTATCATCATCAGAAAAGGCCCCCTGGTATTGCTTTAAACGATCAAGGTTTTTGGTATAACCATACGGCCAGTTCTCTTCACCAGGTGCTTTCACATACTTCCCCTCATGCGGCAGTCCGTAAATGTTGCCAATCATCTGACCAATCCAGGCCGCTTCAATTTTATCCCGGAGTTCGCCCACTTTAATTTTTTCGGTTGAATTACCGAATAATAGGGAAGGCAGCCAGCAGATCATTGCAGCCAGAAGAAGAAACCGGGATAGGAAGTAACTTTTCATCATGTTTTATAGCGGATTCTGAACCAGGTTTGAATTGGTGGCAAGTACTGACTGGGGGATGGGAAATAGCTTGGCATTCGGACCCGATGCGGGTTTATTCCACCAGGAATTACCCCAAACCCCGAAACGGATCATGTCCTGCCTGCGGTGCCCTTCCCAGGCAAACTCCCGTCCCAACTCATCAAGAAATCCGGACTGTGTGAGATCGGAGTCCTGTAACGGCTGTAGCCCGGCCCGGGTCCTTATTTTCTGCAGGTCCGGATCAGTCAGCATTTCCCCTGCCCTACCCAGCCTCCATAAGGCCTCAAGCTTGGTATACAGCACGTCTGCGTATCGATACAGGACAAAATCGTTCTCCATATCAGTGGTATAATATTCCAAGCCATCCTGGTATTCATATTTCGCACAGCGTGCGCCTTCCCATTTCTTCCGCGACATATAGTTACCAACCGTTGTGGTATACACAAACGGAACCCCATCCAGGATGATGTCATTTCCGCTTTTATCTTTTTGCTGGCCGAAAAGGAATGATTTTTTGCGAAGGTCGTTTTCATCAAACTTATCAAGGAAGCCAGGTTCCACAATAAACTCATCCCACATTTGACCTTTGAATCCGAAGGTTGCCCTGCTGGCATCATTCAGGGTTAGTGTGTACCAATAAAAATGATCCTTGGTAAAAATAGAATTCATCGGGATGACGAAAATATTTTCCGACGACCGCTGGTTTTCCACCTTGAAGTTGGCAAAAAAATCATCCTCAATCCGGTAACTGTTTAATGCAATCACATGATCACAGGCATCCGCCGATTGCTGAAATTTGTTTTCACCTATCCATTCCTCCGCATTCAGATACAGTTTTGCAAGCAGCGTGTAAGCCGTCCCCTGCGTAACCCTTCCATAATAGGATGGACCCGGCTGGCTTTGTAACTTTTCGATATTATCCAGGATATCCTTTTCTATATAATCGAAAACGTATTTCCTTCCTTTCTGTTCGGGCAGCTTTTTATCGGCAAAATCAATTGAAAATGGGATATTTCCCCAATTATCCATCCCCCAATAATAAAGGAATGCCCTTAGGATCTTGATCTCCGCTACAATACGATCCTTTTCGGGGAAAGTAATTTCAGTCTGCTCAGTCTCATAAATAACTTCATTACAGGCACTTATTCCCTCGAATACAAATTCCCATGCCAGCGTCAAAATCTTATTGGTTGGACTTAGACGGTGAGTATGGATCTCATTCCAACGGCCATTGTCCCAAACAAATCCGTCGTCACGACCCGGAGCAACCATTTCATCGGAGGCCATTTCATTCAGGGTCCAAAGGCTGAATTCCTCGGGGAACGGCTGCAGTTTGGTATAGGCCCGGCCTGCATTCATCAGAACATCCTTTTCAGAGCGGAAGAATTTATCAAGGGGGATATCGGAAAAAACCTCTTCGTCAAGATTGGTGCATGTGGTCAGGCTTAAAGCAAGAATCACCCCCATCACCATCCGGATATTTCTGTTCTTTTTCATGATGTTTTTGCTTTTAATTGAATAAAACGTTGACGCCCAATGTGACCGTGGTCGTTCTCGGATAATAATACAGGTATTCGATTCCAGGTTGCAACCCGGTTAAATTCACTTCCGGATCCATCCCTTTATAGCCTGAAATTGTAAAGACATCCTGAGCCGTCAGATTTAGCCTGATTTTCGAAACGTATTTTGAACGCACCGGAATGTTATAGCCA
>Ga0172379_10002878_pt1 | contig 28960 bp, 30 predicted proteins | sample GrowelOW334metaG_FD_119756 | JGI IMG/M metagenome (GOLD analysis project Ga0172379, IMG submission 119756) | Groundwater microbial communities from an aquifer near a municipal landfill in Southern Ontario, Canada - Groundwater well OW334 metaG | ecosystem: Environmental > Aquatic > Deep...
ATACAAAACCAATCTTTTAACATCTCCATTCATAACTTTATCCGCATAAGCCTTGGTAAAATCATCACAAACAGAAACTATTACCGATTTCTCGTCTTTATTCGTAACCACAGAATAATTGGCGAGATTTTCAATTTTATCTTTCAAAGAAGCAGTTGTTGTTTCAACAACCGGAGCAGTTTCAGTTGGAGCAATAGGAGCTATTTGTGTCTGCGCACAGCCAATAAGCCCAAGTGATAATACCCCAACAAGGAAAATAAATTTCAAATTTTTCATATGGGAAAATATTAATAATAATTTAATAAAGCATAACACATTGTGGAAAAAATTAAAAAGTTTCACAAATAAATTATCTCGAATAAACAACCACCGCATTTCTCATTCCATATCCTCTAGTCTTAGTATTCACAGGATTTTCTCTCAAATTTGAATACCAAGTTCCGAAAGAATCCAAAGTTCCCATAGTGGAAGAAACTAGTCCATGGCAACTTGTACACAATCCTTCTACTTCAATGTCACGAATACCCGCTAAATCAGCTTGTCTTGCCGCAATTAAAGACACATCAAACCCGATTCCTCCATTTTCAGAACGTGGTAAATTTCTTACAGGACGAACAACATCGCTTCCATAATCTTGCACCATTTTATCTCTTCGTGCCTCATTTTGGCTTTGGTACGCGGGATTATTCAGGCCATAACAACAAGCTTGTGCGGATTCACCAACTCTAAATTTTAACTGTTGAGGCCTAAATCCTTTTTGCTCAAAATATTTAATCGCATTGCCAACAATAGAAGTACCGTCCTTATTATCGATGTTATCGAATCCTCCATGTAAAACAGCAATTTCTCCGTTTGGCGCTAAAATTTCAATTGTTCCACAATCTGCATTCATAATCATCACCGCAATTTTCATAAGAGTATCTCCTGTCAAACTAACAACTACACCATCAGAAACAATAGGTGTTCTAAAAAAATTTTCAACCTTTCCCTGTTCCAATTCATCAATACCGGAAATAGGGGTTACTTTAGTATTAAACCCTAATTTTTGAGCCAATATTCTGTCCTGTCCGCTAATTTCTCTTATTCTTTCAAACTGATTTGCAAAATTAGAATCGCTTGGATGAACGCACCCAAATTCAGTTCCAGTGTGTAATACACGAGCTTTTCCATCGAAGACATCTAACTGTTTGCCTGTTGAATTTAAATTCATAAATACGATTTATTTAATTTAAAGCGTATCAGGATAGCATATATACATAAAATGTCAACATTGACGCATGAAAAGTTTCACAAGTAACTTAAAATTTTCATTAAATAATTCTAAAAAGATAAAAATTGACACCATTCTAATGGCATATGGTATACTCGACGTGCTCATTCATCACTTTTTATGACTAAAAAAGATTTTGAACCAATCAGGCTTAAAGGAGAAGAAGCTCTATGGTTTGTTGACTATCTGGAAGGGAAAACAGCAACAGATAAACAGCTGGAAAAGAATAGAACAAATATATTGAAAAAAGCTTCAAAGGTAGAAAATCATGAAATGGTATGTCTTTAGTTTATTTTAGAAATTGGGTTGGAGAAAAAATTGATAAGAAAAATTTTGAGTACGATAAAGGGGATCAACCATTGGTTGATTTCTTTAATAAAAGAGTCGAAGATTTTATTGAGCAAAGACGCAAAAAAACAAACAAAAATAACTCCAATGTTGTTCGATTTGAAACCTACAATCTAAATTGAGGAAACAATTGAACCTGCTATTTATTAAAAAATCTTTTATCTCTTTGCCAATTCTGATACAATCAAATCATGATTTTCCTAGACCGTGTTACAAAAAAATTCGGCACTAAAAAAGTTTTGGACTCTATCTCTTTCAAAGTGGATGGAGGTGAATTTGTTTGTATAACTGGACATTCCGGAGCAGGCAAAACAACGCTTATTCATTGCATAATCGGCGCTGAGAAAACAAACAGCGGTAATATTTTTGTTGATGAAATGGAAGTAAACAAATTAAAAGGGGAACGCCTACAAGCTTACAGAAGAAAAATTGGGACGGTGTTTCAGGATTACAAACTTCTTCCGCAAAAAACAGTTTTTGAAAATGTCTCATTTGCATTAGAGGTATCAGGTTATCCAAAAGATTTTACGCAAAAAAGAGTTACTGAAGTTTTGAAACTTACAGGACTTGAAGATCTTCGAAACAGTTTTCCACGTGAAATTTCAGGAGGAGAAAAACAACGAGTTGCAATTGCAAGAGCGCTTGTACATGCGCCACAATTGCTTATTGCAGATGAGCCGACAGGAAATCTTGATCCGGAAAATGCATTGGCATTGGCGGAACTTTTGCTAAAAATAAATAAATCAGGTACAACAATTTTGCTTTCAACTCACAATAAAGACGTTGTAGCTCACGTCAAAAAAAGAGTGATTACACTTAAAGACGGAAAAATTATCAGCGACAAATAACTTATCTAAATATGGCAACTTACAAAGAATCCGGAGTAGATATTTCTCTGGGCGACAAATGTTCGGCAATCGCATACGCGGCGGCAAAAGCGACTTTCCCAGGAAGGAAAGGCATGATTGGTGAACCCGTGATAGAAGAAGGTGGATTTACAGGAGCAATGGATATGGGCGATTATTTGCTTGTACAAAACGACGACGGAATCGGCACAAAAATGGAAGTAGCAGAAATGATGGAAAAATATGACACAATCGGACAGGATTTAGTGGCTATGGTGGCGGATGATGCGTCTTGTGTAGGAGCGGAAACAATTTCAGTTTCAAACACAATTGATGCAAACAAAGTGGATGAGAAAAAAATAACTGCAATGATGGAAGGGCTAAAAAAAGCCGCAACTGAACATAAAATAATTGTTCCGGGAGGAGAAATCGCAGAGCTCGGCGATGTTTTAAACGGATACATTTGGAATGCTACAGCTGTCGGAGTTGTAGAAAAAAATAGAGTAATTACAGGTAAAAATATCAAGCCGGGAGACAAGGTTATAGGGCTTCAATGTAACGGTTTCAGAGCAAACGGACTTTCACTTGTTAGATATGTTTTGAAACAAAAATTTGGCGCAAATTGGGCACACGAAAAATACGACGACACGAGGACGTGGGGAGAAGTTGTTTTAATTCCATCAGTGATTTATACAAGCCTTATAATGGATTTGCACGGAAGATTTAAAGAACAACCAAAAGCGGAATTAAAAGGAATAGCTCATATTACAGGAGGAGGAATCGCTGGAAATTTTGGCAGAGTGCTAAAGAAAACAGGACTTGGTGCAAATTTGGATAATTTGCCAACACCACACGAACAAATGCTAAAATTAATAGAAATCGGAAATATCCCAAAAGAAGATGCGTACAGAACATGGAATATGGGAGTTGGAATGATCCTTGTTTCAAATGATGTCGATGTGATTACAGAGGCTTGTGCAAGGCATAATATAAAGATGCAAGTAATTGGTGAAATTGTTGAAGGCGGAAAAATCACAATAAAAGGTTTATAAAAAATTTAGAAAAATTTTAATTTTTTTTAATCATTCCTTAATGTCGAGGTTGTTTAATGTAAGGGCTTTTAAAATAATTTATGAATTATGCCTTTATAGACAGCCAAAATTTAATTTTGGGAATGCAGAGGCTTGGATGGAAAATCGATTACAAAAAATTACAAGTCTATCTGAAAGAAAAATATAAGGTCAAAAAAATATACTGGTTTACGGGATTTTTAAGCAAAAATCACAAACTGTATAATTTTTTGCAAAACACCGGATACGCTTTAATATTTAAGCCGGTCTCCATATCTGAAGGAAAGATAAAAGGAAATTGTGACGGAGACATGATTCTTCAGGCAATGATCGATTTTAACAACTATGAAAAAGCAATAATCATCACAAGTGATGGAGATTTTTATTCTCTTGTGAATTATCTATACAGGAAAGACAAACTCGAGAAAGTGCTGAGTCCATACAAAAAAGAATGTTCGTGGATATTAAAAAGAGTGGCAAGAGAGAAAATATCTTTCATAAATAGAGCAAGAGATAAACTTGAACATTTACCATATGCCAAAAAGGGCTCGGCTGAAAGACAAAACATTCAGATGGGCCCTTTCATATAAAATACAATAAAAATTTACTAATTTTCGCTGAAAAAGTCAAATTCCAAAACAAAAAATCTTTTTATAAAAATTTAATATCAATAATTTATGCAAACACTACGCCTCACAGACAAAATTTATCCACAGATGCTAAAGGAAATTCACGACCCGCCCACGCAATTTTTTTACAAAGGCAACCTAAATATTTTAGACAGAACTTGTATCGCAGTTGTTGGGACAAGAAGATGTACGGAATATGGGAAAATGATGACAGAAAAAATAATAGAAGAATTATCTCACTATGAAGTGACCATTGTTTCAGGGCTTGCAAAAGGCATCGACACGATTGCACATAAATCTGCGATAAAAAATAATTTAAAAACTATCGCAGTTTTACCGAGTGGACTTGTCGACATTTATCCGCCGGAAAATAAAAATTTGGCGCAGGAAATTTCCGAAAAAGGACTTTTGATTTCCGAATATGAAGAAAATTCCGAACCTGTAAAATATAAATTTCCTCAAAGAAACAGAATTATTTCAGGGCTTTCTGTCGCAACTTTAGTGATAGAAGCTCCCGAAAAATCCGGTGCGCTGATTACAGCGCGTCTTGCCCTCGAACAAAACAGAGAAATATTTGTGGTGCCGCAAGATGTAGATAAATTTCAGGGGATTGGGGCTTTAAAACTTTTACAAAAATGTGGCGCATATCCAATTTCATCAGGACAAGAAATAATCGAACAATTAAGTCTACAACCAAAACTAAAATTGGAAGCAGATAAGCCAAAAATTGCATATAATATTTCGCAAGAAGAAAAAGAAATTTTATTTTCAATGACCGTAAACCGCGAAACATCACTAGAAAAAATAAAAGAAAAATCAAAATTTGAAACACAAAAAATCTTAACAATTTTATCTTTGCTTGAGATAAATAATTTTATAGTGAATAATGGTGGAAAGTACATTCGTAAGTGTTAAAAATCAAATATGGAAAAAATAAGGACACCTCATAAAAGCAAAGAAGGAAGAATATTCTCATGGCTTGCATTACTCATAGGTCTAGCGGTAAGTCTTGTTCTTCCGGTGTTTCCAAACTTTGTAAAATCGGTTGTGCACACGGATTCTGCTGTCAGTATCTTCTTTTCCATAATGGCTTTAATGACATTGATGGCAGGGGTTTTCAGTACGATAATTTTCAAAAAATTTCAAAGAACATTGGTTCTAAAAATCAGTTTTATTAGTTTGGCTGTAATCTATTTTATGTTGATTTTCGTTGTAAGAATTACAGAACTTTCCATCCTAACAACAATAAAATCATGGTTCGAACTTTTCGCAGTAATAACACTTTCACTTTTCGTAAGAGATTATGCAAACAGCAAAGATTTTGGGGAAGAAGAAGGAAGATATTTTAAATTTCAAAATATCGGATACCTCATCGGTCCGCTTTTTGGAGGATTTTTGGCGAGCCAATTCGGTTATGAAATAGTCTTTATTTTGGCGGCTGGAATACTGCTTTCGGGTTTTGTATATTTCTATAATAGTCATGTTATAAAACAATCAGTCGCGATAATAAACATGAAAAAAGAATCTACGGTAAAACTTTTTGAAAATATAAAAAATTATTTCAGCGACAAAAACAGGACAAGGGCATACATCATGAGCTTCTCATTAATGTCATGGTTTATGGTGAAAAGACTTTACCTGCCTTTATACATAGCCGCGGCCGGATATCTCAGCAGTGTCACAGGAATTGTTTTCTCACTCGGAATAATTCCTTTCATTTTCCTTGAAGAAAAAGTCGGAAAATACGCAGGGGAAAAAGGAATAAAACTTCCGATATCATATGGTTTTTTCATAATAGCAATATGTCTTTTATTAGTATTTATAAGCCCTTTCACAATTCTAAATCTTGCAATAATAATTCTTGCAAGCATTGGAGCGGCTTTTGTTGAACCGATACAAGAATATTTCCTTTTAAAAAACACTCCAAAAGACAAAGAAGAAGATTTATTTGGGATTTACTCAACATCGACAACATTCTCTTCATTTTTAACGCCAATGATCGGAGCGCTTGTTGTGACATTTCTGCCATTCAAATTCGTATTCCTCGTTTTTGCGATAATACTTGGAGCGGTAGGATTTTACTTCAGGTCTAGTCTAAAAGGTTTGTAGTCCTAAATACTTCTTCAAGTGTTGTAAGCCCTTGCGCGACTTTATTAAGTCCGTCTTGTTTAAGTTTTGTCATGCCTTTTTTTAAGGCAACCGCCTCGATTTCAGTCAAAGATGCATTCTTCAAAATAAGATTTTTTATTTCATCATCGATAGTGATTGCTTCCGCTATCACAAGCCTTCCGACATATCCTGTATTGCTACATTCATCACATCCGTGAGCATGTGGGATTTTTTCCGGAATAGAGATTTTTTCAGTATCAAATTCTTTTTTCTCAGCATCCAAAATAGGATCTAAAGTAGAACATTTTGGACAAATTTTGCGCACCAATCTTTGTGCAACTACGGTATTTAATGCAGGCGCAATCATGAAAGGAGCAAGTCCCATATTTGTAAGACGAGGAATCGCTTCAAGCGCACTATTTGTGTGAAGTGTAGAAAGAAGCACGTGTCCGGTCAAAGCGGCTTGTGTGGCCGTTTGTGCAGTTTCAAGATCACGAATTTCCCCGAGCATTACAATGTTCGGATCATTTCTCAAAATAGACCTAAGTCCTGCGGCAAAACTGTATCCTGATTTTTCACTTATCTGACTTTGAACAACTCCGCGAATATAATATTCCACCGGATCTTCGAGTGTAATTGTTTTCTTTTCAGGCGAATTCATCAGGTTTAGCATCGAATAAAGTGTCGTACTTTTACCGCTTCCGGTAGGCCCGGTTACGAGAACCATACCTTGCGAAATTTTAGTGGCATCTTGCAGAGCTTTTAAGGCTTGCCCCTGAAATCCGAGTTCTTCAAGAGTTAGAGCTTTTACATCTGAAGGCAGGTATCTGCAAACAAATGATTCTCCATAAGGAGTCGGAATTGACGCGACACGAACCGCGATTTTTCTCTCATTAAATGTGAAAACATAACGTCCGTCTTGAGGGATTGCGTTTATATTTAATTGCATCCCGCTTTTAAATTTTATTTGGTCGGCAATTCTATGATACGTGTCGTTTGGTAATGTGAAAACGATATGTAAAATTCCATCGATTCTAAAACGCACAACGGTTTCCAATTCTGAAGGTTCATAATGAATATCGGAAGCTTTTGTTTTTATGGCTCCAATATCAAGTAAATTCAACGCTTCTTCTGCGGGAACACTTCCAAGTTTCACTGGAAGATCTTTTAACGCTGTGATTTCTTTCTCGTAAGTTTGAATGTTTTTTTCTTCGACACTTTGTACAAGTTCAATCTTTTTATATTTTTGAGTGGCATCATAAAGCTTGAAAGCCTCTGTAATCCCAATCTCAGAAGCAAGGCTTAAATCCACTTCAAATCCATTATCTTTAAGCATTTGAATGACTTTCTTTGTTTCTTCATTGTCAGAATCCGCAACTGCAATTTTTAAAGATTTTGCCGCCTTTAGAAAAGGAATCATTTTCGCCTTTTTGGCTGTCTCAAGATCAAGAACTTTTATAAAATCCGGATTAAGAGGAGTTCGTTCAATGTCGATATATGGCATATTTTTCGCACGTGCCGCTTTCAAGACGGACTTCTCCAAAAACTCTCTATTCACTTGAGAAACCTGCCCGATAGCAGTTTTATCGGTAGCCCCTTTTTGAATTTGTTTTGGCTTTTCTTCGGCAATTTTAAGCCCTTGATCTTCTATAGGTGCAACAACAGTCCCAGACTTTTCATCTTTGATTGTTGGATCCGCAACATTTGAGCTATTTGTATCTGCCATAATTCAGGTTCATTTATATCTGAATATTATAGCAGAAAACAGCTTTGAAAGGAAGGCCAAAGGAGTTAGAATACAGTACTGATAGCTCCTTACTACAAAAATAATGGAAAAGGCATGCAAAAACTGTAATCATCAATTTGAAATTACAGATGAAGATTTGGCTTTTTACGACCGCGTTTCTTCTTTATTCTCAGACAAAAAATACAATATTCCATCTCCCACATTATGTCCGGACTGCAGGCAGCAAAGGCGTTTAAGCTTTCGTAACGAAAGAAATCTATATAGACGTAAATCAGATCTAGGAGGAAAGGAAGTTGTAACAATGTATTCTCCAGAATCAAAATATTTGGTTTACGATCAGAACGAATGGTGGGGAGAAAGTTTCGATCCATTAAAATACGGCAAAGATTTTTCATTTGATAAGCCATTTTTCGAACAGTTTCAAGAATTAATGATGGCAGTACCACGTATTAGCTTGATAAATAAAGAACCGGAAAATAGTGAATATTGTAATTTTGCATTTAGAAATAAAGATTCATATTTACTTTTTACGGCAGGGGAAAATGATGGATGCTCATATTCAAACCGTATCCTAAAATCACGAGATACTTTAGATTCATCAAACATTACGAATTGTGAACTTTGTTATTCCGCAGTAGATAGCGAAAATTCATACAACTGTGCTTTTGTAAAAAATTGTTCAAATTGCTCAGATTGTATTTTGGGACAAAATTTAAGAGGATGTAAAAATTGTTTTGCGTCATTTGGATTAGCCAATAAACAATATTGCATTGGGAATATTCAATACGAAAAAGAAGAATATGAACGCAGAGTGAAGCCATTTCTAGAAAATCTACCAAAATCAAAAGAAGACTATTTTAAGTGGCTCAATAAAATACCACGCCGCTACATGGAGGCCACAAACGCAGAAAATTGCACAGGCGATAATATTTATAATTCTAAAAATGCAAAAGAATGTTATGAAGTAAAAGAGCTACAGGATTGCAAATTCGTAAGCAATGCGACTTCTTTAAAAGATTGCTACGACATAAATAACGATGACAATTCAGAACTTGTTTACGAATGTATCGGAAGTGAGAAAAATTATATGCACACTTTTAATGACATTTGCTGGTTTAATAGCGAAATATCTTATTGCAGTCTATGTTTCAATTCAAAGAATTGCTTTGGATGTGTAGGCCTAAAAAAGAATCAATATTGTATTCTAAATAAACAATATACAAAGGAACAATATGAAGAACTCGTTCCAAAAATCATCGAACATATGATTAAAAATATGGAATGGGGAGAATTTTTCCCGATGAATATTTCTCCTTTTTCATACAATGAATCAATGGCTCAAGATTATTTTCCATTAAGCAAAGAAAACGTCACATCAATGGGGCTAAAATGGCGTGAGGATAAAGAAGAAACTCCAAAGACTGGATACAAGCTTCCAGATTTTGCGAAAGACGCAAAAGATGATATTTGCAAACAAATTCTTGTTTGTGAGGCGAGTGGCAAAGCATATAAAATTGTGCCAAGTGAATTAAATTTCTACAAAAAGACAAACTTACCACTGCCTAAAAAATGCCCGAACCAAAGGCATAAAGAACGTATGGCATTAAGAAATCCACGAAAACTTTATGATCGTAAATGCGATAAATGTGGTACTGAGATAACAACAACTTATAATCCAAAACAAACTGAAACTGTGTACTGCGAAAAATGCTATTTAGACACAGTTAGCTAAAATAGAGATATGCGTGAGGAATAGATTGTCGTGCTTTTTAGCCGATCATGTATCGGCTAAAATTGGACAAATCATACATGTTAGATTTGTCCAATTGCACGACCTATTACGAATGGATATCTCTATTTTGGCTGACGTATTTTCAAAAACATTTTACGCCACCTTCTTAAGAGCCTCTATAATTTGATTTGCGCCAGCTTCGTCTATACCCTCGACTTCCATTAAATCTTTCGCGCTAAGCCCTTTTATTTGCTCCACAAGAGTAAGGTTTGCTTTAGACAATGCTTCGACAATTGCATCGCTTAATCCAAGGTCTGATAAATTTTCAATCAGCATTTTAACGTCGCCTTTTCCTTGAGCGATAAGATCTGAAATATCAAGGATATCAATTTCCCAGCCCGTAAGGATAGAAGCCAATCGAACATTTTGTCCTTGTTTACCGATGGCAAGAGGACGTTGATCAGGTTGTACATAAACTTTTGCTCTTCTTTCATTATCAAAAAGTTTGATAGCGGTAACTTTCGCAGGAGCCAATGCTGTTTTGATGTAATCTTCCATATTTGCAGACCATTGAATAATGTCGATTCTTTCGCCATTAAGTTCGTCCATTATATTTTGTACGCGAACACCTTTTTGTCCGACACATGAGCCGATTGGATCAATTTTCTCATCATTTGAACGTACTGCGACTTTACATCTTATTCCAGGTTCTCTTGAGATAGATTTGATTTCGACAATTCCTGATTTAATTTCAGGGATTTCAAGTTCAAGAAGTTTTCTGACAAGATTTGGATGATTTCTTGAAATAATAAGTTGAGGACCTTTTGTAGTTTTAATAACTTTGTCCAAATAAAGCTTAATTCTCTGTCCGGAATAATATTTTTCTCCAGGAATTTGTTGATCATAAGGCAAATTCGTAGTCGTTTTATTGTCCAAATTTACATAAACATTTGTTCCATCAACACGATGAACAATAGAATTCAAAAGCTCATTTTCACGATCTTTAAATGTCTCATAAAGTACATCTCTCTCGGCATCTTGAATTTTTTGAATGATAACTTGTTTTGCGGCTTGAGCGGCAATTCTTCCGTAGTTTGTAGGAGTAACATCTATTTTGATTTTATCTCCGATTTTAGCTTTTTTGCTGTATTTTTTTGCTTCAAGTTCAGACATTTGAAGGTCTTCATCTTCAACTTTTTTTACAACTTCTTTCACAATGAATACTGTTGCAAGTCCTGAATTTTCATCAAGATCAACATCAACTTCCTGATTTTTATTTCCGTAATCTTTTCTAAAAGCGGCACGCAAAGCGGCTTTTATAGTTTCAACTACTTTATCTCTTGGAATATTTTTTTCATCGCAAAGCTGGTTTATCGCAGCGAGAAACTGTGATTGCATATATTTCTTTTTAAAGGATACAAAAACAAACAGGATAAATTAATAATCCTGTTCTCTATCGCTAGAATAACAGGATTTTAATGATGTGTAAATAGCTTCTTTTGAAAACCCCCTAGAGGCTAGAAATTGAAAAGCTTTTTCTTTACGTTTTTGGGCGGGATGTTTAGTCCATAATTTCATTTTCTTCTGAATAAGATCTTCGCAGGCTTTGGATTCATCATAGTCAATGTTTTCAAATCCACCTTCTATGATGTTTTTGTGTATGCCCTTTACGCGCAGTTCCTGTTTTATAAGCGAAATCCCTCTCGGTTTAAACTGGATTCTGCTAAGGACATAATCTTTTACAAACTCGGTGTCATCCAGATATTTTAGTTCAAGCAGTCTATTTATAACCTCATTTATAATATCGACTTCAATTTCAGGATGATTTTTACAAAGATAGGACAACTTTTTCTTTATTTCTGAAACGGTATATCTTTTCTTTGACACAAGTCTTAAAGAATAATCCAAAAGCCTGCTTTTATTAACGATCTTATTGTTCATCAGCAACTTCATCAGTTAATTCGGCACTTTCAGATATTGTTTTTGCGATTTCATTGGCATTTCCGGAAATAAAAGTTTTCACATCTTTTTCGATTTCTTTAGTTATTTTGCCATTTCCCAAAAGATAATTTTTTGCAGTCTCACGCCCTTGTCCAAGTTTTTCATCATGATAGCTATAGAAAGCACCGGATTTTCTTACGATATTATATTTTGTGGCAAGGTCAAGAAGGTCTCCCTCAAAGGAAATTCCTCTATTATAAAGAATATCAAATTCCGCGATTTTGAAAGGAGGTGCAATTTTATTTTTTACGATTTTTACTTTCACACGATTTCCAACAAGTTCCTTTTCTGCACTACCTGCATCTTCGATTTTTCCTATGCTTCTAATATCCATTCTCACAGAAGCGTAAAATTTTAGAGCCTGTCCTCCTGTTGTAGTTTCAGGATTTCCGAACATAACTCCAATTTTCATACGCAACTGATTAAGGAAAATGACAGTAGTATTTGTTTTTGATGTGATTGCTGTAAGCTTTCTTAACGCTTGACTCATAAGTCTTGCTTGAAGACCCATGTGAGAATCTCCCATATCTCCATCAATTTCGGCACGTGGCGTAAGTGCCGCAACGGAATCTATTACAATTGCATCAATACCGCCGCTTCTTACTAGAGTTTCGACTATTTCGAGAGCCTGTTCTCCACTGTCGGGCTGAGCCAAAAGTAGAGCATCAACATCAACGCCTATTCTTCTTGCGTATTCAGGGTCAAGAGCATGCTCCGCATCAACAAATGCAACAGTACCTCCAGCTTTTTGCGCATGAGCCAAAATGTGAAGACTCAAAGTGGTTTTTCCTGAACTTTCAGGCCCAAAAATCTCAACAACTCTTCCTCTTGGAATTCCTCCACCCAACGCGACATCAAGAGAAAGAGATCCTGTTGATATTGTTTCAATAGGTACCCTAGCTTCTTCGCCCATTTTCATGATAGAACCTTTTCCGAAATTCTTTTCTATCTGAGCTATCGCTAAATCGATAGCTTTATTTTTTTCGTTTTTTATTTCATTTTTCGCTGACATAGGATGATTGTTATTTGGTAAAGTGTCTACAGTATAGGTGAGCATACACTCACCGTCAATAGATTTTTTGTATTTCGCGAAATACGCTTAAGCAAGCCACTTATACCATAGTGACATTAAATTTTCGTTAAAAAAACTTAAATTTTTTCTAAACTATTTGGCGATTGTCTTTTTTTCGCCAGGTTTTGGCTCGTCAAGTCTAAAAAAAGAAGAAATACTTTTTTGTGTGCCAAAAGCCACATTTTTAGTTCCGCATTTTTTGCAAGTGTATACATATTTTTTACCGACGCGATTCGTTTCGACGATTTCTTCGCAATCTTTGCAGTAAAAAATGATATTACAGTCTGTTAAATTTTCTTCAGTCATGAAAAAATAAATTATAAATCTATAGTTTTTTGTTCACTTTCATTCTTCTCAAGATATTTCTCTATTGGATCATTGTCATAAAGAATATCATCTGAAACACCTCCTGCGACTCTATCTTCAACATCAATTAAAGGCTTCATCTCGCCATCAATGTCAAAATCAACTTCTCTCTTTTTTATCCCTGCAAAAGCTCCAAGGACTGTAAGTCCTGTTCCGATAAATGAGAAAATTACGCCAATCCCGATATTTTTTTCAGTTAAATTTATTCCAAATTTTGGATGGAAATAAACACTCAACGCGAGAACAAGCATGAGCACAGAAAGTGCGCTTGCAGATGCGTAAATTTGAATTTCTGAAAGTGGCAATTTTACTTCAGATTTTCTGAAAAGTTTAATTCCTGCGATAAGTGCGCATGACGCACCCGAAGCAAGGATAATCAGCCCTGCAAGGTACATTGGACCGGTAATTCCCAAAAACATGTCTCCAGTCTTGAATTTATCGATATCCTGATACCATGGCAAAAAAGCACCGATAATCATCAAAAATCCGCCGGCCAAAGCCAATTTCTTGTAAAAAGGTAACTGCCTAAATTTATGTTTGAAAGAGTCAGGCATATTGAATAAAGTTTAAGTTTATTACAGAATTGTAATATACTGAAAACATGAAAATTGCAATAGACATTAGGTCGGCCGCAGGAGAGAAAGCGGGGAAAGGATGGTTTACTTTTAATATTGTTAGAAATCTCCTGAAAATTGATCGCAAAAATGAATACATTTTATATTGCTCGGATTTCGTTGCGGGCTTTGAAGAATTCAAAAACGCAAAACAAAAACGAATAAGTGGTTCAGGTATTTTTTGGCATATAAAAACGGCCATTGAAATATACAAAGAAAAGATAAATATATTCTTCGCGCCGACAAGTTTTATAATCCCGATTTTACTTCCAAAATCGGTAAGAAGCATAGTCGTAGTACACGATTTAGTGGCTTTCCTATTCCCAAAAACACACAATAAAAAAGCTGTGTTTATAGAAAAATTATTATTAAAAACAGCGCTAAAAAAAGCATACAAAGTTGTAACAGTTTCAAAAAACACAAAGAAAGATATCATTGAAAAATTCGCAGTGGATGAGCAAAAAATAGAAGTTATTCCATGCGCGGCGGCTGAAGGATACGGAAAAGTTAATGAAGACATCCTTAAAGAATTTAAAGAAAAAACAAATCTTCCGGATAAATTTTTTCTTGCTGTCGGGACTATAGAACCTCGAAAAAATTACGTAAATTTGATAAAAGCGTTCGCATTGATAAAGGATCGTTTTCCTGAATATTATCTGATAATCGTCGGGAAAAACGGATGGGATTATGAGCCTGTTTACGAAGAAATAAGAAAAAATTATTTGCAAAAATATGTTCACATTTTGGGATATTTATCGGAAAAAAGTTTGGTAAATTTATACAATTTAGCGGAATGTTTGGTGTTTCCTTCTTTTTACGAAGGCTTTGGAATTCCGCCTCTGGAAGCCATGAAATCACAATGCCCTGTAATCTCTTCATTCACTTCATCTTTGCCGGAAGTTGTTGGCGACAGCGCACTTTTGATTGATCCGGAAAGTCCGTCTCAACTAGCCGAAGCAATGGTGAAAGTGCTCATGGATGAAGGCTTAAGAAACACATTAAAAGAAAAAGGTCTGGCTCAATGCGAAAAATTTTCTTGGGCTATCTCTGCCGGTAGCCTTCACGAAGTTATTCACAAAATGCCCAAAAAATGATATAATAAACTCGGAAATAACCCATCTCTATGCTAGAACCAAAGCTAAACAAGCAGATTCACAAAATAGGGATTGTCACAAAACGCGATAACGCACACTATCAAAAATTAATAGTGGATCTCGCGAAATATTTAAAAGACAAAAACAAAGATCTTTATTTCGACAATAATTCTTTCAAGCACATAAAAGGCGCGAAAGGCGGATATTCAAAAGAAGAACTTTTGAATATGGTGGACCTTGTGGTGGTGCTTGGAGGCGACGGAACGCTCCTTAAAACGGCGCGAAACACGCAAAGAAAGAAGACCCTCGTTTTGGGAGTAAACCTCGGGACTGTGGGCTTTTTGAGCGAAGCAATGCCCGCCAATTTATATGAAACTTTAGACAAAATTTTTGCAGGACATTACAACATCGACAAACGCTCACTTCTTCGTGTTACCGTTTACAGAAACACAAAAAAAATAGAAACGTTTTTAGCGCTAAACGATGCGGTAATCAATCAAGGAGCTTTTGCCAGATTAATCAGACTTGAACTTGCAATTAATAGCAGAAAACTTGTAAGTTTCTCTGCGGATGGAGTTATTGTTGCAACTCCGACAGGCTCAACAGCCCATTCACTTTCAGCCGGCGGACCAATTGTGCATCCAAGCATTCAGGGAATTACAATTACTCCGATATGCCCAAGATCACTTTCAATGCGTCCGATAATTGTTCCGGATTCACGCCAACTTTCATTAATTGTAGAAACTCACAGACGTGAAGAGGCGGCCACAATCGGGCTTACAATAGACGGACAGGAAATGATTCAGCTCGAATACGGAGACAAAATCACATGCCGAAGAAGTCGCAGATATTTATATTTGGTCAGAACAAAAAACCGCTATTACAAACAACTTCGCGACAAGCTAAGCTGGGGAGAATAATCACATCTTAAGCACCGCCTGCGCGGCCGCAAGCCTTGCAACAGGAACTCTATAAGGACTGCAACTTACATAATTAAGTCCTATTTTGTGACAGAATTCGATGGATTTTGGCTCACCTCCGTGCTCGCCACAAATTCCTATTTCAAGATCCGGTTTTTCTTTACGACCAAGTTCTACGCAAAGTCGCATTAGTTGGCCGACTCCTGATTGATCAATAGTTTCGGTCGGATCTCTTTCGAAAATGCCTTTTTCAAGATATTCATTCAAAAATTTACCGGAATCATCACGTGAAAAACCAAGTGTCATTTGAGTAAGATCATTTGTTCCGAATGAGAAAAAGTCCGCTTCCTTAGCCAAGTCGTCGGCCGTCAAACAAGCGCGCGGAACTTCAATCATCGTTCCGATTTTATAATTAAAATTCACTTTATCTCCATAAGACAAAACCGTTTCCTGCGTAAGTTTTTTTAGATTTTTTAGCTCAGTGTCGAATCCGATTAAAGGAATTTCAAACTCGACATTTACTTCAACCCCACCATCAGAAACTTCAATAGCCGCCTCGGAAATGGCTTGCACCTGCATTTTATAGATGTCAGGGAAAGTTATTCCAAGTCTGCATCCGCGATGTCCAAGCATTGGATTTATTTCATGTAAATTTGAAATTGTCATTTTTAAATCATCGAAAGTTGTGTCCAAATCTTCGGAAAGTTTTCGAATATCTTCTTCTTTGTCCGGCAAAAATTCATGTAAAGGAGGATCAAGCAAACGTATTGTCATCGGCATCCCTTTCATCACTTTGAAGATTTCGATAAAGTCCTCTTTCTGAAATTCTTTTAGTTTTTTTAATTGTTTTGCGCGCATTTCATCATCTTTGGACAAAATCATTTTGCGAACAAGTGGAATTCTTTCTTCATCAAAAAACATGTGCTCTGTGCGGCAAAGTCCGATTCCTTCAGCTCCAAAATCAACTGCAACCTGACAATCTTTTGGAGTGTCGGCATTAGTTCGAATTCTCATAATTCGTACTTTATCAGCCCATTCCATGATAGTTTTAAAATCTCCGGACATCTTCGGCTCCTCAAGTTCCACGCTTCCCAAAATCACTTCTCCGGTGCTTCCATCAAGCGTTATTATATCGCCCTCATTTATAACAAGATCTCCAATAATAATTTTTTTTGCAGACGCATTTACGTTAATTTCAGAACATCCCGCGACACAGCATTTTCCCATTCCTCTTGCGACAACTGCCGCATGACTCGTCATGCCGCCGCGTGAAGTCAAAATTCCCTGAGCCGCATGCATTCCGTGAATATCTTCAGGACTCGTTTCTTTTCGCACAAGAATAACTTTTTCTTCTTTTTCGTTCGCCCACTCAAAAGCATCATCCGCGTTAAACACAACTTTTCCGCAGGCCGCTCCGGGAGAAGCAGGTAAGCCTTTCGCAATTATATTTTTCTTTGCGGATTTTTTTATTTGAGGATGAAGTAATTGTCCAAGCGCTCCTGCGTCTATTTTTAGCAACGCTTCCTCCTTTGAAAGAAGCCCTTCTTCAACTAAATCAACAGCAATTTTTATGGCCGCATGAGCCGTTCTTTTGCCATTTCTTGTTTGCAACAAAAACAATTCCCCACGTTCAATTGTGAACTCGATATCCTGCATGTCCCGATAATGTTTTTCCAAATTATCTTTAATTTCAATAAGCTGGTTATAAGCCGTTTCATTGATTTCTTTCAAATCATCAATTTTGCTTGGAGTTCTGATCCCCGCGACAACATCTTCTCCTTGGGCATTCATCAAAAATTCCCCATAAAATTCTTTTGTTCCGGTCGAAGGATTTCTTGTAAACGCGACTCCTGTGCCACTATCGTCGCCCATATTTCCGAAAACCATCGACTGAACATTTACCGCAGTTCCTTTAAGTCCTGTAATATTATTAATTTTTCTATAAGTTTTTGCGCGCTCGTTATCCCAAGAATTAAATACCGCCTCGATAGCTAATTTTAGCTGTGCAAGGGGATTTTCAGGGAATTCATTTTCTGAATTTTTACCGATAATTCCTTTAAATTCATAAACTAACTTTTTCAAATCTTCAGCACTCAAATCAGTATCATGTTTAACACCTTTTTTTTCTTTTATCCTTTCAATGGCTCCCTCGAAAAGATCATGAGAAACACCTAAAACGACATTTCCAAACATTTGCACAAATCTTCGATAGCAGTCATATGCAAATCTTTCATTTTTTGTGTTGGAGATAAGTCCCTCAACTGTCTCATCATTAAGCCCAAGATTAAGGATTGTATCCATCATTCCGGGCATTGAAACAGCCGCTCCACTTCTTACAGAAACTAGCAAAGGATTTCTCGCATTGCCAAGCTTTTTGCCTGTTTTTATTTCAAGCAAATTTAATTTTTCTTCAAGTTGTTCTGCGAATTTTTCAGGATAAGTATTTTTTGAAACAAAGTATTCGCAAACCTCAGTCGTTATGGTGAAACCAAAAGGAACAGGAATTCCTATATTAGTCATCTCGGCAAGGTTTGAGCCCTTTCCTCCGAGCAAATCACGCATGTCTTTATCTCCCTCGTCGAAAGAATATATATATTTTTTTTTGAAAACCTCGCGACTAGCACTTGACGCTTTCGCTATTGAAGAGCTTGGTATCATAAATTTTTTAGATTAAATTTTCCAATTTTCCTTGATTGCCTTTTCAACACGTGAGATAGCAGTGATGAAAGCCGCTTCTCTAAATGTGCAGTTGTATTTGGCTTTATTGCCTTTAACGTCATTCCAAGCTTTTACCATAATATCTTTAAGCTTTGCGTTGACGTCATCAGTTTCCCAATATTTATTATCTGCATTCTGCACCATTTCAAACCAGCTGACCGTAACACCGCCGGCATTTGCAAGGATGTCAGGTATAACAGGAATACCTTTCTTTGACAAGATTTCATCAGCTTCAGGCATTGTTGGGCCGTTAGCAAGTTCAAGAACAAGCTTAGCTTTTACTTGATCGGCATTACCCTTTGTTAATTGATTTTCAAGAGCCGCAAGAATCAAAATATCGCAGTCCTGTACCAACAATTCTTCATTTGTAACAGCTTTCCCTCCTTCAAATGCATGAACAGTTCCTTTTTCAGCTTTGCATGCTGACAATGCAGCAAAATCAAGTCCATCGGCGCAGTAAATTCCACCTTGCGAATCCGAAGTCCCTACAAGCTTGTATCCGGCCGCAGTAAGAAGCTCGATCATTATGCTTCCGGCATTTCCAAATCCTTGAACTATAATTTTTGTTTCAGCAGGATTCATGCCACTTTCAGTAGCAAATTCATGCAAAACATAAGTTCCTCCCATTGCAGTAGCTTTGTCTCTTCCCTTGCTTCCGCCATTTTCCAAAGGTTTTCCTGTGACAACACCTTTTGCATCATGTCCGACAATTTTTGAATATTCATCGGCGATCCATGACATAATTTCTGGAGTTGTGTTTACATCCGGAGCCGGAACGTCTGTCGTAGGCCCGATTACAGGTGCAATCATTCTGATGTATTGTCTTGTAAGCCTTTCTAGTTCTCCTTTTGAAAGTTCTTTTGGATTAACAATAATTCCACCTTTTCCTCCTCCAAGTGGAATTCCAACAACTGAACATTTGATAGTCATCCATGCAGAAAGGGCCATAACTTCACCGAAATCGACTTGTTGGTGGTATCTGATTCCTCCTTTGAAAGGTCCGCAAGCGTTATTATGCTGAACTCTAAAACCTGTAAACATTCGAAGCGTTCCGTCGTCCATTCTTACGGGAATATTAACTTCGACTTTTCGCATAGGAGTCGACAAAAGTGTAGCAATATCTTTATCTAGACCCATAATATCGGAAGCCCTCTTGATCTGCGCAAGGGTGTTTTCAAAAAGAGACATGTTTGAATTTGTTAATATATTTGTGGCGCAATTCTATCCCCGCCAGCAAAAAATTCAACAAATACAGGTTGCGAACATATACCTTTTTGTGGTGTCGGATTTCAAAATATTACTTCCAAAGCTGAAACCATTTCTTTTTTGGAGCGCTTAACAAATTCAACTGATTTTCAAGAACAACAATTCTTTCCTGAAAAGAAGTAATAAGTCTTAGGAAATTCTGCCTTTCGTCAGAATGCTGATTCAAAAGCCTTTCCATTGTTTGAGAAAAATTCTTGAAATCATTCGCAGAAATATAAACTTTGTCTTCGCTTTCTTCAGTCTCTGCAAATTTTATAAAAGATTTAACTTTTTTATTTGTAACTCCGCTGATTTCATTTGAAGGAGCGTCTGTTTTAGCGCTTGCAGGAGCCTCATTTTTTATTCCGTAAAATTCACAAAAAGAATTTCTTTCAATCATATAATTAAATCCTTGAGGAGTTTTTTGTCTCTTAATCCTCATTTTTTTAGCCTTAATTGCACGTCTAATCGTTTGAATAGATTTAAGAGATAAATCTGCCGCGTCTTGTATACTGATAAATTCTTTTTCCATAGGTATTTTGAGTAATCATTTTTTTGACTACTCAAAATATAGTCGATTTAAGGGCAAACACAAAATAGATTATTCTATTTGAAATTGACAGAACCCACCGCTCTTTTCTTTCCATATTTAAACGCAAGGAAAAGGGCTAAAGTCACTACTCCAAATATAGCCATTCCAAACAAACACCAAAAGAAAAATTTATTTTTCGAAAAATTAAAGTTTTCGAAAACGCTCGCTATTCTCTTTGAAAAGCCATCTTTCTCAAGAAGATTTATTTCGGAATTTTCAAATTTTATGTTTTTAATTTTTTCAGCTCCATTGTCCATTGCAGAAACATTTCCGTTTGAAAAAGAAAAAAGAATTTTGGAATTTTCGGCATCAGCATAAGCTTGATCTGCCATTGTATATTCAGGAATTTTAAAATAAAAATCAACTATTTTTCCTCCCTGTGTTGGGAACGAATCGCCTTTTTTTAAAGTCGCTCCAAAATAAATTTTATTTTTTTCAGGAGAATTTTTCACCAAATAAAAAGGTTCTCCGCCGGCTTCCAAAAAATCACCGGCTTTATATTCAACAAAAGAAATTTTCTTCGCGTCATACTTTAAATGGAAAGAAACGCCTATCACAGGAGAAAAAACGTCTTCTGCATACACGGAAATTTTAAAAGAATTATCGTCTATAAAATTTTTTTCAATAAAAATTCTTCCATTTTTAGTCTCAACATCACTATTCACATTGTTTTCGAGAATAAAACTTTCGCCGCTTATTTCAAACAAAGTATCATCAATAACATCGGCGAAAACTTTATTTTCAATAAAAAAAAGTATGAGAACGAAAACACAAAACGCTATAATCTTTTTCATTTTTTTAATAAATTATAAAAATTTTTATCATGGGAGGGGACTGTGGAAAAAATCCCCTCCACACGATTTATCTAGTATTTAAGCCCGAAATTCGCACCGATGACAATCAAATCAGCGCCATCAATAATTCCGTCATAATTAAAATCTTTCAAAGCATCGTATTCTTCATCCGCATATTCACTTCCAAAAGATCTGGCAAGTTTCTCTATGTCTTTTCCGTCTATACGATCGCTTCTGTCGCTATCGCCTTTGAGTCCGCGCGTCTCAGTTCCAGAAATGCTAGACGCTCCACCGGTTATGCCGTTTTTTACAGCAAAAACTTGATATGAGTATTCAACACCAACAACTATTTTTGTATTATCAACATAGAAATTATCGCTTCCTTCTTTGATAATCTCATAAGTGCCATTTACGTTTTCTCTTTTTACAACATAAGTCGAACCTGCAATTTGGTCCCAAGTAAGCCCAAAACTATATCTCTCTTGTCCTGCGGAGATTTTCAAATTTGTAATATTTAGAGCACTACTGCTACCGATGGTTATAGTGGTTCCCGTAAATTTTGTGACCATATCTCCTATTGTGTCAGCCAAAAAACTGCTCGCGCCAAAAGACAAAGCGGTTGTTGTCGAAGTCGTATTTTTTACATTAAAAACAATGTCCAAAAGTTTTCCGCTTCCGTCAACACCACTTGGCGGATTAACAAGTCGCGCATCGCCGACAATAACAGTTCCCTCAACTCCATTTTGAAGAGCCACACTGAAAGAAGTTTCTTTTAAGTCAGCCTTCAAAAAAGATGATTCAGTAGCCGAAATATAAGAAAGGACACTTGGGTCATAATTTATTTCAAATCCATATCCATACAAATCCACGATGTCTTTTGCGTCAATTGAAACAGTGACATTTTCTCCAATGCTTGCGGTTGCGCTGGCAATAGAAACTTCAGGTCCATGTCCTGCATAAACGCTATTTGCACCGGCCGGTGTTCCCAAAATACTGCCGCCATTTATGCCGACAGCTCCATTTCCTGCAACAGCCGTGCCAAAATTTGTTGCACTATCAACTTTTACTAAAGGATCAATTCTTTCCATTGTTGCCTTGCTGGTCGCATTTCCGGAATACCACGCACCACCGCTTGCATTCACGCTGTCTACGACCAATCCCGCAGTATCTTTCAAAACCAATGAATCTCCGGCATTCGCAAGAGAAAGCCCGATTACAGCATTTGCAGTCAAATTTTTAACACTGTCTTCGTTGTCCTCAATCAAAAAATATCCGTGAGGAGCGATTTTTCCTGAAACGATTTCATATTTTGTAGTTGTGTCATCCTCGATAAACCATCCGCTTAAATCGATTTCCAAAGAAGTTGGATTGTAAAGTTCAATCCACTCATCATTCGAATCATCGCTTGTGCCGGCCCAGGCCACTTCGTTTATAACAACATCTCCAAGTCCTGCCGCAAAACTTGTGACGCTTTTAACGATAAGAATTGACGACGCCAAGCAAACGAGCGCTGTCAAATTAAGGAATTTTTTCAAACTTTCCATAGGATTTTTGGTTAAATGTTTTGTTTAAGCACTTTTCGCGAAAAGAACGACCGCACATTAACAGGTCGACATTAAATTTTCGTTAAAAAAAGATTAAAAAAAATTAAAATCACAAAAAACGATTTGCACAAAATAAAAAACTGTATGGAAATCTATTTTTTAATCAAAAGTTCCTCCAATGTTTTTTGAAATCCGGAAATCGCTCGGCGGTTATCTATCCTTATCCTAGGCAAAATCAGCATGTCATCATTACTCAAATTTGCTTCGCCTTCATTTGTAGTCAGGGCTATTTTATATCCATTTTCTTTGAGAGTTTTTATTACAAGTTTGTTGTATTTTCCAGAAGGAAAAACGAAACTTAAAGGTTCAACGCCAAAATTATTTTTCAAAAAATCTCCGGAATCCAAAATCTGCGACAAAAGATTATTTTTACTAAGACTACTCATTGAAGAATGACTTTTTGAATGAGAAATTATTTCTATCCCGGCAGAACGGCAAGCCCTTAATTGCTCCATTGTCATGTGTCCCTTATTCCCAATCATGTCTGTGATAATCGCATTTGAAGCGGTAAATCCATACTTTTGCAAAACCGGAAGAGCGGTCGTGTAAAAATCTTCAAGTCCGTCATCAAAAGTCAAAACGATAGATTTCTCAGGCACTTTTCCGTCTTCGATATCTTTTAAATTTATTGTTGTATAACCATTCTCTTTCAAATATTTCATTTGTTCTTCGAAATATTCAGGGCTTATAGAAAGCCTCCAGCCCATCGGATCAAAATTTTTATCAACATTTCTAACATAGTGATACATCAAAATTGGAATTTTTGTGGAAACATTTTGATTGGGATAGTCAAAAGAAATAACGCTGTCTAGCGCAGACAAAAGGGTTGAATTGTTGTTTACAGAAAATGCAAACGGCAAAACAAGGACAAACAGCAAAGAAAAAATAACGCCTATACTTAAATGTTTTTTCTTCATTGCGCCCATGATATACTAAAAATAATAATTGTCATACCTCACTGATGAAAGATACCCTTAAAAAAATAATAAAAATCATATTGCTGTTGGTATTGGCGCTTTTAGGCCTGATAATTTCTTCAGGTCTTTTTGATCTTTGGGCAGGGCTTGGTGCAGTATCATGTGCAAACAAGTTGGGAGGATGTATCAATTTCACAGGTTATGCTTTTGCAACCCCTATACTTCTTGTATTGGTCGTAGTTCCAATAATTGACATCATAGACATGTTTAAGAGCAATAAATATTTTAGAATAATTTCAACAATAATTACTCTCCCGCTAATGATTCTCTTCCCGATAGGAACGATAATGGGAGTGATTTTTCTTTGGAGGATACATTACAAAAAAGACCGCTGACCTATCAGGGGGCTTTTTGTCTTATGGTGGGGCGGCCGGGGATCGAACCCGGGACCATCAGCTTAAAAGGCTGTTGCTCTACCGGCTGAGCTACCGCCCCATACAACGAAACCATTTTATTTATCCTTAGCCCTAAACGCAAGAGATTTTTCAATAATCAATAAATAGGGATGAAATGAATTTAGGGAGCTGTTCTTTATATTTCCGTGAGCGAATTCCGTTTTAAAAAAATTAAGCCACGCAAACTAAAAAAGAAGGCTGAGCTCATGGAGATGTAAAGAACAGCTCCTTTCCCTTCATTCTTTTTTTGTATAAAGGCTATGCACCAAAAACGCGAGAGCAGGGAGCGAAAACCAAAGCGCGCTATTGCTTACAATTGATCTGATTAAAGCTGATTCGTTATAAACATCCCAAAGAGCACTAACCGTCGTTTTAGGCTCTCCCAAGCCGATAAAAGAAATTCCGCTAACGAAAACAAGTATTGTGCTGATGATAAGTCCGGCGCTCATAATTGCATAAACAATACTCAAAACAAGCCTGATTACCGCAGATCTATCATCAACAGTTTCAACTTCGAAAGCGCCTTTTACGGCAAAAATAATGACAAAGGAAACAAACAATAAAACTTTTATAAGTACTAGAGCCTCTATTTCATTACCTACAGCGGCCAGTTTCAAAATTTTAGTAAAAACTATAGAACCACCAAAATACTGAGAAAAAATAGTTCCCGCGGCATCGGCCGCAATCATCGAAACATAAGTTCCAAGAATAATTTTAAGAGTGCTGTCACGTCCAACAATAAAGCTGTATGCGACAATCACAACGAAGAAAACCAGTACAAAAAGATCCCAAGAAAGAGTGATATTCATAAGTAATGAGTGATTACAAAAGAAATTTTATACTAATCACCAAAAAAGTCCACCACTTTTCTTTGTGTCGAGTCCGGCCTCACCAGCAAGAGCTACATAAAGTTCACGTTCTTTTTTAGAAAGTTTATCAGGAATTTTTATTTTAATTTTTACATAATGATCGCCGGCTTGTCCGCTCGCTTTTTTGACGCCCTCTCCGGAAATTTTGAAAACTTTAGAGTCATTTGTACCTGCAGGAATTTTTATAGTTTTTTCTCCATGGATTGTTGCAACGGAAATTTCATCGCCCAAAACGGCTTGTAGTAGATGTATTTCGGTTTCTCCGTGAATGTCCAAACCATCTCTTATAAATTTTTTACTTTGTTCAACGACAAGTAAAATATAAAGATCTCCGCTAGGTCCGTTTTTTATTCCGCCTTCCCCTTTTCCGGCTAATTTTAAAGTAGATCCATTATCAACACCTGCCGGAATTTTCACTTTTACACGCTCTTTTACGCGAACTCTGGTTGTTCCATGACATACGGAACATAATTTGTCGGGACGTTTCCCTTCTCCGTTACAATCGTCACAAATATTTGAAGTCGCCATTTGTCCCAAAATTGTATTTCGAATAGTTCTGATTTCACCGGTTCCTCCGCAAGTTTTACAAGTCCCGATAACGCTTCCGGGCTCAGCTCCGCGCCCGTCGCAATGCTTACAGATATCGGATTTTGTTATTTCAAGTTCTTTTTCACTTCCGAAAACCGCATCTTCAAAAGAGATTCTGATATTTGCCTCAATGTCGTTTCCGCGCATCGGGCCTGCTTTTTTTGAACGTCTTGATCTTCCACCTCCACCACCTGCGCCGCCAAAAAATGATTCGAATATATCGGCAAATCCTCCTCCGCCTCCAAAATCAAAATTCATTCCGTTAAAATCAAAACCTCCGGCTTGACCTGCACCTCCGCTATATCCACCTCTGCCCGTAGTAGAGCCAAAAGTGTCATACTGTTGGCGTTTTTGTTTGTCAGACAAAACCTCATACGCGACATTTATTTCTTTGAATTTTTGCTCCGAGTCTTTGTCTCCTTTATGTTTATCCGGATGATATTTGAGGGCCGATTTTCGGTATGCAGACTTTATCTCCGCATCAGTTGCGGTTTTTGGAACTCCCAAAATTTCATAAAGATTTTTTTCTGCCATAAATTTTTTTACTCAAACATTATACCTTCCATAAGAAATCTTGTCTAGCACTCTACTTGATGAAGTGCTAGCGCGAGGTTTAAAAGATTTTATAAATATTTTAAGAAAATTTAATGATTCCTTAATGTCAGCATGTTAAAAGATAGAAAATGATTGACCAAAACTGGATATTTATATATCATATTTATATATTATAAATATCAAATAACCGCTTAAAATGAAGTCAATCGTAACATTCACCAGTAATTTATCTCCAAATCTTATGAATTGGATAACAACATATTCAAAAAAACAAAGCTCGACAAAAAGAGAGGTGATTGAGCAGGCAATAGTCATGTACAAAGAATATGTGACAAAAAAAGACATGGAGCAATCTTTCAAAAAAGCCGCCAAAGATAAAGAAATTATAAAAATGGCGGAAGAGGGAATTAGTGACTACGAAGCGCAATTAAAAAAATGGAATATATGAAACAGCGTGAAATATATTTGATAAATTTAAATCCCACAAAAGGCAGAGAGCAGAGAGGAGTACGTCCTGCAGTGATTATTTCCGGAGACACGATGAATAAGAATTTGGGGTTGTGTATGGTTTGTCCGATATCTTCAAAAATAAAAAATTATGCTTGCTGTGTTGAATTAAGAAAAAACAAAATAAATAATCTGGACTCGGATTCCGAAATAATAACTTTTCAATCTAGAACTGTCGCAAAAGACAGGCTAATCAAGAAAATTGGTGAAATCACAGAAGAAGAATTATCAAAAATCTTCGAAGGATTGTTTAAGGTGTTGAAATATTGATTTTGGTAGCGCTACGGGGAATTGAACCCCGGTTTCCTCCTTGAGAAGGAGGCGTCCTAGCCGCTAGACGATGGCGCCATGTATTTTTAATCGCTCAAAACAGAGCAGGCTTAAGTTTAGCGAAGCATCAGACGTAAATCAAACGTTTTTTGTCGCTCTCAATAAATGTTCCCTCGATAATCTATGTCGATAATTTCTATATCACTTTGAAGGATTTTATAAATTACCCGAATTTTCCCCACCCTAAGCCTATAAAGGCTCTCACCAACACCTTGTAATTTTTTTATGTCACCACCAGAGAATGGATTTTTCTTGACCTCAAGAAGCTTTTCTTTGAGCCTCAAGCGCATTTTTTTATCCAAAGACTTAATGAATTTTGTGATTTTATCGGGCATACAATCTTTTTATAGAGATCCAATCAAATCATCTATTCCAAGACCTTTTCCGGAATTATCTCTATTTGCATTGAAAATATTTCCAGGGGCAAAGCCTCCTTCCATAAATGATTTTGTCAAAACTATTTTTATCAAAGAACTTGCCGGAACGCCATAGGCGGCAGACTTCTTTTTGATGGCTTTGCTTAATTTATCTTCAATTTTAACTTGTAATAAAACCATGCTAATTTAATTATAAAATAATACTAAACACATATATATAATATACTAAAACAATTACTTTTTCAATATAATTAAAAAAAGAATATTAAAAAAACTTTATAAAAATTTTATAAATGTTTTAAGAAAATTTAAAAATTATTTTAAAACTTCCCCAAAATTTTCTGCCAGACTTTTTTGAAAAATTTCTTTAATCCGTTTTGTTTCAAGTATCGCACTCCGCTTTTTGCAACACGCAAAGGGCGCTTGATTGAGCCAAAAACTCCGCTCCCAAATCCGCCAAAACTGCGACCTCCCGTCACACCTCTATCCGGTGCCGGTCTTGGATTTTCAAGCCATTTTAAAATCGGCTCGCCAACGACCTCATATCCGCAAAATTTTTCGACGTATTCTCGCCCGCGTAGTCCATATTCTTTCAGTCGCGCGCTATCTCTTCCGCCGTTATACCATTCGCGATAAATCACCGAAATCGCACTCGCAAGTTCCTCGTAGTTTCCACTTTTCACTCCAACTCCTGCGCCATACGCAGTGCATTCCCGAGAAATTTCACTGCCAAGCGTTGTCACGATAGGCAAGCCAAATTTCATCATTTCATTTAGTCTGTTTCTCGCGCCAAAAATTGTTTCCGCGCATTTTCGATCAACGTTAAGTCCCAAATGCGCGCGTCTATATATATAAGGAATATCCGCAGTGTCGACCCATCCCAAAAACACAAACCTACCCCGAAATTCCGATTTTTCAATCATCTCTTTAAATTTCGCAAAAGTCTTATTGTCCAATCCTGAAATTTCGCCTCCGGTAGACACAAAATACAATTTCTCACATTTTTTCATCGCCTCGCAAACGCCTTTGAATAATGTAATTTCGTCGACCCAAGTATTGTATCCGCCCATCCAAAGCATAATAAATGCATCTTTCGGAACGCGCCCAAAAGTTTCTTTCAAGCTCAACGGAAGCTCATCTGAAAGCCCTCTTTCGCCTTCAAACCATTCTGTGCCATTTGGAATATGTTCCACAAATTTATATCCAAAACTGTCTTTTCCCATTCTTCCAAATGCGGCAAGTTCGCCATAAAGTGCATGCTCCTGCGGTTTTGAAACAACTGAAATTTTATCCGCGCGCGAAACAACGCTTCTCTCCATATTATAGTAATGGTCCAAATAATCATTGCTATCCATTTTATAGGCTTGTGCTTGTGCTTCGGCCATTGCCCATCCATTTAAATCCGCCCAGAAAGGAGCAGAAAAACGAAGGCAAGAAGCCAAAAACGAAGGATAAGTGTTTACCCCAATCACAGCATCCGGCGAAAATTCATCGCACACACCCTGCAAAGTTTTAAAAATCTTTGGATCATCTTTTGAAATCAAAATCTCCGCATATTTCTCAGAAAGTGCGGTTTCTTTATATAAAATTTC
>Ga0172379_10002879_pt1 | contig 28953 bp, 23 predicted proteins | sample GrowelOW334metaG_FD_119756 | JGI IMG/M metagenome (GOLD analysis project Ga0172379, IMG submission 119756) | Groundwater microbial communities from an aquifer near a municipal landfill in Southern Ontario, Canada - Groundwater well OW334 metaG | ecosystem: Environmental > Aquatic > Deep...
AAAACAATTCTGGTCAATACTAATCTGTTAATCAGTGAAATCAGCGTACCCGTCCTGAGCCAGTCGAAGGAATCAGCGTTTAAAAAAACAAAATCTCTGTGAACTCTGTGGCCTCTGCTCGCCCCGCACCAAATAGGCCGTTGCCGTCATTTGGTGCGCGGGTGGCTATTATCCACCTGTTTTTCTTTGTGCCTTTGCGTCTTTGTGGCAAAAATCCGTGCAATCCGTGGTTAAAATCGTTCAAAACTTGACGAAAGCTAATCAAAAGTTTACATTTTTTTGCAAAATTTTGCAAAATGTTGCAGAATTTTGCTTGAATCATGCAAATTTATGCTTGAATTTTGCAACTTTATGCTCGATTTTTGCAACAAAAACCTGAAAATTTGCGCACTTTTTCAAAAAAAACTTGCGTAAATCGCCATAAGTCCTTTATTTTAGAGTTATATTTTGCCGTAAGTCCTTTATTTGCGTTGTCTGCAAACAACATAAAATAAGGACTTACAGCCGCCTATTTTTCTCCGCAATTAAGAATTAAAAATTAACAATTCAAAATTCTTTCTTCTCCTGCTTTTCACTTCTCACTTCATCCGCCGTCCGGCTCAGCAAAATCACACAGCACGAAATCGGCTATCGGCAGCGCATCTTTGGCAAGTCGCAAACAATCGCCGTTCAACTCAAGCAAATTTGATTTGAGATTCTTTTCAATTGTTCTTTTAAATAATTCATAAATATCGAAACCTGTTTTTTCTTTATATTCCGTTAAATTTATTCCCTCTGTAAGTCGAAGATTTAAAACTGCCGTCTGTGCAGCCTTTTCAATATCCGTTATAATTATTTTCTCATCAGCGGCATCTTCATTTTGTTTGATGCGTTGGGCGTATTTTTCAATATCGCTTATATTTTCAAACCTTAAATTTCCGACCGAGCTTGCCGCCGCCGGGCCTATTCCGAGATATTGTTCGTTCTTCCAGTATGCGAGATTGTGCCTGCATTTAAATCCCGCCCTTGCGAAATTGGAAATCTCATAATGCTCAAAACCACCCGTGGAAAGCGTTTTAATGGCCGTTTCGTACATTCTCCTGTCAGTGTCCTCGTCGATATTTTTCACGTTTCCAGATAATTTACTTTTTTCCAATGGCGTATTTTTTTCATAAGTAAGGCTGTATGCGCTGATATGCTGAATATCGAGGTTGATTGCCGTTTGCAGATTTTCTCGCCAGCTTTTTAAATTTGAATTTGGAATGGCGAATATCAGGTCGATGCCTATGTTTTGAAAGCCTGAATTTTTTGCCGATTGAATTGTCTGGAAAATTTTTTCTGGACTATATTTTCTGCCGAGAAAATCCAGTTCGCTTTGAATGAATGATTGCGCTCCGATTGAAATTCTGTTCACGCCGATACTTTTCAGCTCGGCAAATAATTTTTCATCCGCGTCGTTGGGATTTATTTCTACGGTGAACTCTTTTGGCTGTCCTGTTATCGCGATAATTTTTTTGAGGAATTGGCTTAGTATTTCGCCGCCTATACAGGCCGGGCTGCCGCCGCCGACATATAATGTTTCAATAGGCCTTTTGATTTGTGTTTTTTTCAGCTCGGCAATTTCCGCATCCAAAGTTTTTGAAACATTATATTTATCTGCGGGTTTTGAAAAAAATCCGCAGTAAAAACATTTCACTCTGCAAAACGGAATATGAACATAAATAATTTTTGGCGGATGTATTTCCACTATCAGCTCCAAATCTTAACTTCCCATTAACCGGCGTTATTTGAAAAAATTATTACACCAATCAGCACAATATGTTGTTTTTTGGCAACATTGCTGTAATTTTCTTATTTTCAAAGACTTTATATCCCATAAAAAGCTTATTTTCAATATTATAACACGAATATGTTGTCTAAAAACAACATTGCGACAAACTTTAACAGTTCGATTGGATAAGCCCGATAATGTTTTATTGCGATAACCTTTTCTAAAACAGGCCTTTGCGGTTAATTCTGTTGTTCTAAGCAAATATGGCAAATTTCTGGCATAGCCATTGCTCGCAGTGATAGTACTTTAACTTTGCCGGGCGTGCTATCTGTAATCCCCTGGAGGATGAAGAAGCGGATGAGCCGCCCTGCGGTCGCAACCAGGGCCAAAAGATAAATTCTTAAAGGGTCCCTGTATATATAGATTGCGCTTGATCCCGGAGCTGTTTCTAAGGAGGAGGCAGCTCCTCTTTTTTTGCGCATCGTTTATAGGTTTCCCATTTTATTTTTTGATTTTTCACCCGCAGATTGTATAACGCCTGTATGGACAAGGCAATTTTCCGAATTATTGATGCGAATTTCAATCGCGCCCGTGAAGGCCTGCGGGTAGCGGAGGATTTTTGCAGGTTCGCGTTGAACAATCAGTTGTTAAGCGGCAAATGCAAGCAAATCAGACATCAATTATGCGGAGCCGTGAGCAAATTTGATTCGCAACAGCTTATCGCAGCACGCGATACGCAAAACGATGTCGGCTGCGAAGTTCGCATCGCAGAACAAATGAAACGAGCAAGTCTTGAAGATTGTGTGTCAGCCGGTTTTGCCAGAACAACCGAAGCGTTGAGAGTAATCAGCGAATCAGCAGCGACGTTCGACACCGGACTTGCGCAAGTATTTGAAAAACTCCGCTACGATTGCTACATTCTGGAAAAAGAAATAATGCTTTTAGGATCGCCGGCTATAAGATTTTCAAAAGTAAGGCTTTACGTCGTTTTGACTGCGGAAATCTGCAAAGACGTTTTATCCACAGCAAAGGCCTGTGCCGAGAATGGCGCTGATTGCCTTCAGCTTCGAGTAAAAACGATGGCCGATGGGCAATTCTTTGCCCTGGCTCAAAAATTTGTCGATTTATGCAAACAACACAATGTTATCAGTATCATTAACGACAGGGTTGATATTGTTGTCGCATCGGGCGCTGACGGCGTACATTTGGGGCAGGATGATTTGTCGATAGAGCAGGTTCGCGTCTGCCAGCTCAGGCCTTTGCTCATCGGCATCAGCACTCACTCGTTCACTGAACTTGAAAAGGCTTTTGAGCAGCAACCCTGTTATGTCGGGCTGGGTTCTGTTTTTCCGACGGGCACAAAACAGGATGTAAATATTTGCGGCCTTGACTATATTTCCAAAGCAACCGAATTCCTCAAAAACAGTTCTGTTCAATCGGTAGCCATCGGTGGAATAAATTTAGAAAATGTTGAAAAAGTTTTGCAAGCCGGTGCAAAAAAAATTGCCGTTTCTTCCTGCGTTTGTAAAGCTGATAATCCTGCAGATGTTTGCAGAAAATTAAAACAAATTATCGAAAAATATCAGTAAAATGCAGGAATAAAAATATGAAACTTCAATTTCCGTGGCAAAAAACCCAGTTAATCAGGGCTTGTATTGATTTTGCAAATATGAAATTGTGGGAACGTTACGACAATCTGGATTTTTTTGTCATCCAGACTCCTCTTGAACATCCTGTTGTAGCTTCGATTATGGGTATAGGCGGGCAGGAGTATGGCCTTAGTCTTTTTAGAGGCCCCGATGCATTCCGCTACCCGCTTACGTTAGATGCAGGAATTTCTGCTATCGATAAGATGGATACTATCGGATTCAGTATGATTTATTACAGAGATATGGACTATATCGAAAAAAAGTGGCTCAAATCCTGTAATTACCGCGCTAATAATTCCGATTGGCTGCCGTCGGTAATTTGCAAAAAGCCTATGCAGATGACAGAATTCGTCGAAAAAGATAAGGATGTCAAATTAATGCTATATGCACTCAAAGGTATAATTTGGGCGCAAAAAAATGGAAAATTTTCCCCCAAAACACTTGACGTTGCCGGCTCAAAGATGTTGACAATAGAAGTGTCCGGCGACGCTTCAGAGCCGGATGTTAAAGTAACGCGAAAATCATTTCCGGGGTCAAAAGAACTTCTTGAAATGTGCAACGATAATACGGCGTTTGAGGATTCACAGTTGATGCCGGATATATCGGCCTTGCCGAAACTTGACGAGACGTGGGTTGTCGTGCCTGTATATTTGCCGGGTATGGATGACAAAAATGAGAGATGTATTCTTACTATTGCAGAAGAGGAAAGTAATTATATTTTACACGCCGATGTTATTACAATGACGGTTAATGAGGCTGTCGAAACTTTACACAGCGTTTTTTCCGGAGATAATGCCGCAGAAAGCGTCGGCGTTCCCAGTAAAATCGTTATCGCCGAAAAGGAATTATATGTCGCCATAACCTCTTGTCTGCAGGCGTTAGATATAGATGTTTGCTATAACAAAAATCATCCTGTGGCAAAAGATATACGGGAGAGTTTGCAGCAGGATATATTCGCTTTTGCCAAAAAGCATATCGTAAAACCTCTCGAATTGCCCGACATTGATTTTTCCATAGTTCCCGCCGATGACGACCTGCAAGGCTGGAAGGCCGTTGGGAAAACCCTTACAAATTTATTTATCAATTTCTGGCACGATTCAGATTTCCTTCGCAAAAATCGTCCCGGCAAACAATTCTTCGGCAATGAAAACTGGGATTATTATCTTGAAGAGTATGATGATGTAATGGTGCTGCCGACTTATGTTACATGGGCTGCGCTTACATATAGAGCTAAAAAAGGCGAGCCGACCTTTGTGGAAACACAGCTTGCCGGTGCGATGCCGCGATCGCTGAGGAGTTCTCTTGAAGCTCTGAATAAGGCGTATCCGAGTCTGTATCAGATATTGGATACTAATGCCGAAACAGGATTTATCACCCTCAAAAATCTGCTGATACCTGAGACGATAACCGTTCACGACTACGGCTTATCTAAAACAGCCAAGTCGGACTGGATGGCCCCCTTCTGGGTTCATTCAGTCGGAAATTTCAGTTTTGTTGATATCGCAGGCCCCTTGTTCGGACCATTAAACGCAACAGAAATAATTGAAGAATTACAGGAGCTTAATCTGCCGACGAACCCATCACCTCAGTGGCTTAGAGAAAACGCGTATATTTTTGGTCGGCTGTGGGAATTATATGACGAATTGACAGAATTAAGTAATACTGATGACAAACCTGAAAAAAGTCCCGAAAACAAGAACATCTTTGAAGAAACGCTGCCAGATGAGCTTGTGGCGGGAGCTCAGGAATATATAAACAAATACTATATGGATTGGTTAGACCAGTCAATTCCCGCTCTTGATAACAAAACGCCAAGACAGGCTATAAAAAATATTAAAAATGTGCAAAAAGTTAGAATAATGATAGAAACCATCCCTGCCCCGGCGGGTAAGGCAAAAATTATAATTCCTAAAAATAAAATGCTGAAAGAACTTGGCCTTAGCGAATAAACAATCTCTGACAGCCGGATAACACTGAAATGGTGCAGCCGTAAGTCTTTGGTTTTGCAAAGGCTACGATTATGTCGTCATAAAAAAGTTATCCACCTTTTTTTACACAGTAGAAAATTTTACCTTTTTTCACATTTTAGACTTTTATTATTTTCTTTTTCATACCAACCGGTATGTTTTTCAACGAAACGCATTAAATTACCTTTCTCTATCTACCTGACAAGAATGGAGTTATGGTAATAATTATCGGTCTTTGTGAAGTTATAATATTCCGGGGCAAAAACGTGCGGCTGACGAAGGCATATCTCCCGCACTGCGTAATTCACTTATTTTAACATTCTCTATATGTTATCAACAAGCTATCCACAAAATTAAAGACCCGTACGTTCTAAAACCATAGAGATACTGTTAGCAATATAGTGATAAAAAAAGGTCTTGCATTTATATCTGGTTATTTCGAGTGCGGTTAATATACTGTGGTTCAGGTATTTATAATATAGGAGTTTAGTATGGCGGTCGCAAAAAAGAGACTTAGCAAGGCGTTAAAAGAAAAAAATGGATTTGTTGTTGTGGCTGAACTTGTCGGCGGAGCAAACTTCAATTATGCCCCGATAAAAAAGTTTCTGACTGCGCACAGTCAGGCCGGCGGCAAAGACATACCTTCAGATTTTAATTTTGTCGGGATAACTAATCCACAGAGCCCCGGCGGCGTGGCGAATATCGAGCCTGCCGACGTTCACAGGTTTGCCGTCGCGAATAATCTGCTCGGCGAACTCGATTTCATTCCGCATATAAGCTGCAAAGATTCCAACAAAGACGGCATCATAAGTTTGCTTGCCGCTCACAAGGCCGCCGGCGTGGAAAGTCTCTTAGCTCTCACCGGCGACAAACCCGCCACATCGAAAGGCGTTTTTGAACTCGAATCTGTCGGACTGCTCGGCCTGATAAGTTCTATGAACGATGAGGCCGTCATTAAGGCAAAGCCGGATGCGCTTGATTCTGTGCCGAAATTTTTCGCAGGCGCAGCGGTGTCGCCTTTCAAGTACAATGAAGAATCGCAAATGCAGCAGTATTTCAAAATGGAAAAGAAAATCACATCCGGCGCAGAATTTTTAATTACACAAGTCGGCTGGGACTGGAAAAAAAGCGTTGAGCTGATGAAATACCTTGCCGATGCGAAAATCGATATTCCGGTAATCGGCAACGTTTATCTGCTCAGCACAATTACGCCTGCGCCGCGTCTTATGCACGATATAAAACTGCCAGGCTGTTTTGTGAGCGATGAACTTTTCGCAAAGGTCTGCTCCGAGAGCGTTGATGAACATATCGAACGAGCAGCCCAGCAAATTGCGATGTATAAATCTATCGGCGCAGCAGGCGTTGACATCGGCGGTGTTCACGATTATGAAATGTTTATAAAACTGCTGAAACGCGCCGCCCAAATCGGCGACAACTGGCAGCAGTTTAAGGATAACCTCTGCTGGCCGGCGAAGAATGCTTTTTATCTGTATGATTCGGCGGGCAAAAGAGCGGAACTTTCAAAAACAAAAAAGACGCTCGGTCATTGCGTGTTCAATTGTTTCCACGCAGCAATTCTCGACCCGCAGCATAAAGGTTTTCACGGGCTCAAAAAATTTATGAAATTTCTCGGTACGGACAAAGGCAAAGGATTTTTCTATAAGTCATTTAACACTTTTGAGAAATCAGCCAAGTATTTGATGTTTGACTGCGAAGAATGCGGCGATTGTTTTCTGCCTGAGAATTTCGGCCTTTGCACAATCGGCGGCTGCGAAAAGGGAATGGACAACGCTCCCTGCGGCGATTCGACGGCGGAAGGAAAATGCGGAAATAATCTCGACAGAATTTGTATCGGCGATAGAATTTACAAAGCGGCGGCGGCAGAAAAAGGCGGCCTGGAGAAATTGCGGAAAATCATCAACAAGTCCCGCAACCCGGCCCTTGAGCACACCGCATCTATACTAAATTCTTTATTCGGAAAGGACCATACTTTGAGAAGTCCACTCATCGGCATAGCCGAATTGGTTCACGCGTCTATACCAAAGACCGGCGAGATTATGGCAAAACTCCATTCGTTCGGCGACAACTGGGATACAAAACCAAGCGGCGAACTCGATTACATAAAGGCTCTGATAGAATCGCAGGCTGTTGATGGCGCCGATTACATCGCGGTAAATATCGACCAGTTCGGCGAGGCCAATCCCGCGTTCGCGGTTGAGCTGATGAAAAAATATGTCGTGCTTGTTCGTAAATTCGGCAAAGGCGTGCCGGTCTGCATTGACAGCAGCAGCGATGCCGTTCTTACCGCTGGCCTCAAGCAATGGTACGACACTGCCGAGAATGTCAAACCTCCGCTGATTAACTCCATAAAAGTTTATACAATCGAAAATATGATGCCGCTGAAGAAGCATTTCGATTATAAATTCATCGGCCTGCTCATCGGCGAAGGCAAAACGGGCAGTATTGTTGAAACCGAAAGCGTTGACGACCTTCATAATCTTGCGAAAACTATTTTCGAGGCAGCAACAAAGAAATATGGTTTTAAGCCTGATGAGATTTTCTTCGACTCGACGGTTTTCCCGCTGGCGATTGATATGCCTATGATGCCGGGAACGGCAAGTTATACGCATAGAACTTTTAATACTATCAAACGCATCAAAACTGACCCGATATTAAAGGGCTGTCATTTTTCACTCGGCGTTACAAACAGCGTTCGCGATTTGCCGGCAAGGAAAATCGGCGTTGCCAGAGCCTATGTCGAAGTGGCGATGCGATACGGCCTTGACGCGGGAATTATCAACGTCTCTCATCAGTTCGGCGTAAAACCCGCCGATGAGGATTTGGTCAAAATGGTTGAGGCCTTTGCAAATATGGACGGCTCAAGTGAAAAGCAAAATGAGGCTATGACACTGATGGGCGATTTCTGCTCAAAGAATCGAAAGGCATCGGCGTAAAAATAAGGTCAATGACCACTCTCTGAATGCGTCGTCGTGCCGACGACGGCTAAACAGCCCCCTGCGCTATCGCTTGGGCTCTGATTTTATTTTGTCATATACCGCTCTTGGTTCTCTGCTGTTTGTCTGGCATAGCCAGTTGTCGAAGATTCGCTGGTATTCTTCCTTACTGTTGACCGGCGGCGTTATGAGCATTTGTCTCTGCCAGTTTATAACTTTGTCGGCGGTCATGGCCATATCCGCCGAGTTCTTCATAAAAAATTGTCCGTTAATTTCCGCGGGGTCTTGTGAAAGGTCGAAGACCGTCATCATTTCATTGGTTGTGTCGTAAATAAATTTTTCTCTGCCAAGCATAAAACCAGCCGGCCCATTTTTCATCCACGTCGAAAAAAATAATTTCCTAACAAGTATATCCTGTGCGAGGGCGTTTATGCCGTCAAAATCCGCCTCGGTGATATCAAAGCCCAAAAGGTTGAGCAGGGTCGGGGTTACGTCTATACTGCTGACAGTAGTATCAATTTTGACAGACCTTTTAATCATCTTCGGCGATTTTATAAACCAAAAAACTTTCAGCACCTCATCATACGGAATCCTGGCGTGGCCGTATCTATCGTGCTGGCCGAAAGCCTCGCCGTGGTCGCCGATAACACAGAAAATGGTTTTGTCCATATTCGTAACCTTGCCTAACTTTTTATACAAGTCAGCCAGAAACGCATCGGTATATTCGATAAGCCTGCGGTATTTTACTTCCGGCTCATCATCATCAGAGTAGTTTGGATCTTTGTATTTGTCTGGAATTTCATAAGGGTCGTGTGAAGCTGAACCGAGTATGGTGAGCATAAAAGGTTTGTCGGATTGCTTAATCCAGTCGCAGACAGGCTGGATAAGTTCAAATTCGTCCGCGGCTAAATAGCCGAGATATGAATTTGCATCGGCGATGTCCTGCCGGGCAAAGAATTTTTCAAATCCGAGATTATTGACCAGCCCAGGTCTCGCCTCGAAAATTCCGTCGGCGGACTGAAAAAACGCTGTTCGGTATCCGCAGCTTTTCAGAATGGTTGCGATACTGCGGTAGTTCTTTTCTCTTACAGAGGCTTCAATGTAATCCTGACTTACCGAGGGATATTCGCCTGTATGAATTGCGAAAAGAGCTTTCGTTGTGTGTGTGGCAACGGTTCGGCAATTCGTGAACGATACGCCCTCATTGCCAAGCGATGCGAGAAACGGCACGTTTGCACTGTTGGGGTCGAGAAATTTCGTCTGTCCCGGCGCGATGCCCTCAAGCACAACCATAACGAGATTGTATTTTCCTATATACTTGTGAGTTTGCAGAGGAATTTTTGTTTCGTCAGCCAATGGGAGTATTCGACTGTCTTTCTGCAAATTCCTGTGGTTGTTATCTCTGCGGATATTGACGAATATCGACTTAATCGCCTTGAACTGACTGTTGTATCGCAGTTCTGCGGATATTTTTGTATCGGCATTTGTCAACGATAATTTTGCTATTGTTCCTGCGGCGATGAGCAGAATGATATAGATAATCAGTCTGGTCTGTATGTGTTTTTTTGTGAATGGCGGCACGATGGGTTTTTTCAGAACGGTAAAAAAGAACGCAAGGGCGATTGCACTGGGACCCAGCAATGCGACAGCGACAAATGGCCTCATCGCTAAATGATGCCCGACAATGCGAAATCTGCTCACAGGGTCGAAGAAAAGCGGGGCGATAACGGCAGGCAATGCCTGAGTTCCTGTTGCGATGAGCCAGCCGGCGTTTATCACCGACCAGGTGCAGACTAAAGCGGCAAAAACCAGAGCGACCCTTGCCGCCCAGTTCTTTTGCCAGGAAAAGCAGGTAAGCGAACAGAATAGTTCCGCTCCGACAAGCACGATGAGGTCAGCGACAATCCAGCCGGGATATTGGCCGAGTCGGTGAACGTGAATTGCCCAGTATAACTTTGCCAGCAGCGTACAGGCGAGAGCGCCGATGATGATAAGACTTGCCGCCCAGATTTTGCAGAAATCACAAATTTTTTTGAATTCCAATATCATACCTGCCGGATTATAATCGCTGCTTCGTAAATCTGCAAAAAGCAAATTGATAATTGAGATGCTGTTCTATGACGAAAAGATTGGTAATGCTATCAGGCCCATCGTGTGTCGGCAAAAGTCCGCTCACTGCAGCGGTGAAAAAATATCGGCCTGAAGTGAAATTTATACAGGCAACTGTAATAAAGAGCAAAGAGTCCCGCTATAATAAACCCCGGCCTGATGAACTTGCCGTCTGGAATAATCCCGACAATTGGCGAACAATGGCAGAAATTGAAACGCTCAAAAACAACCGCCGTTTCGTTGTCGATTACTGCCACGGCTTTGCGCAGGTAATCGACCTCGACAAAATTATCAACGCTCCGACCGATGCGGTGCTGATGGAATCGTATTACACAATGGCACAGAAAATTGTGAAATCCGATTATCTTGCCGGCGTTGATATCAAAGGGGTTTTTCTATCGCCGCTGAGCTGTAATGAAATACCCGCTCTCGATGATGTTCCGCTCGCAATAAGGTTACTGATGATGTTCAAGCAATATCAAAGAGCGGAATTTCATGGCAGAGCGATTGATAATGTCTGGCTGGCAGATATGCGGCAGCGTGTGAACGATGCAATAAATGAAATTAGAGTTGCCTGTGATTATGATTATGTGATTGTCAATCACGACGGTGAAGGTGCAGAAAACTGGCAGCGGCACAACGACGGTGTTTTTTACGCCAAACCAACCGGCGATGCCGGTCTGGCGGTTGACAGTCTGGCGGATATTCTTGCCGGCAAAAATCCTAAAAATGCCGAGCATTGGCCGCCAGTCTGCTAAATACTGATTTTTCTGTTTTTTTTTGAAAAATTTTTATAAATTGTGTAACAAGGCTTAAATAAGGAGGACTATAATTAAAAACGATATGACTCCAGATGGCGGTTGCGATTATGTTCAAATCGTGAACCGTGCTAAAAGCGGCTGTAAGAAAAGCCTTGATGAGCTTGTCGAGGTCGTAAGTCCTAAATTAAAAACTTATATTTACAGGCTTACTCTCGACCAGAATCTGACTGAAGATTTACTTCAGGATATTCTGATGCAAATGGTCAAATCACTCGGCAATTTGCGCCAAAGCGAAAAATTATGGCCCTGGCTTTACCGAACCGCTATTGGCAGGGTTTACCAACATTACAGGTCTAAAAACCTAAAGGTAAAAACTCTATCCATAACCGATATGACTTCTGAAAACTCACATAGCGGCAATTACGACATTCAGGACCCGCAGGACGACGGCCTGACAATCGCGATGCGAAATGAGCTTGTAAAATCCGTCTTTGCCGCGATGGAAAAACTCAGATTAAATTACCGGAACGTTCTCGTCCTGCGTTGTATGGAGCAGCGGTCGTTTGTTGAGATTGCCGAGATAATGGACTGTTCCGAAACAGCCGCAAGAGTGCAGTTCTTCAGGGCAAGGGGCAGCCTGAAAAAACGGCTTGCAGGCAGCGGCTTTGGCAGAGCTTATGTTTTACCTGCTCTCGCCCTGTTTGCCGGCTTGACAAGTCCGTCAAAAGCGGCCGTAACAATTCCAGCGGCAACCGCAGAGGTCGGAACGCTGGCCGGCATCATCGGCTTTGCCACCACAAAAATCGCGGCGATGTTTTTAATGCTCATCGTTGCCGCAGGTATTTTTCTGCCGACAGTCTTTAATGACAAAAACGAATCCCTCATCAGCGATTTGCCAGACAGAAACCAGATTAAGAGTTTTTATTTTGTCGAGCAGGCGTGGAATGGGGCTATGAGCGGCAATACAAACCTGCTTCGCGGCAGGAGTTTGAGTAAAGGCGCTTACGAACAGTGGTTTTATTTCCCGCAGGGCGTTGATGGGCCGATGTTCTTTGCGATGCAAAGATGGAATCCGCAAATGACAGGCAAGCTGTGCAGTTGGCGACAGGATGGCGGCGGAAATTATTATTTCAACTCCGGCAATAAAACTATCTATATACATAATTATCGTCTGCCGACCAGAGATTTACAAACCCGTCGTTTGCCAAGTGATAGTCCTGAATTCACAGCTTTTCTCGATAGTGTCGAAGGCAAATCCTCCGATATAGATTACAACAGAGACCCGAAAACCAACCTTCTTACCGGTGTGCTCGACCACAGATTTTATAACGCACGGGATTTTTCTTCGAGCATCAAATATAACAATTTCAACCAAACTGAATTCGACAACTTCCGATATAGATGGCCTGCCGATGCAAATGTGATTGATGAACGCGACGACCTGCATAAAAATCTTACGGCCTTCATAAAAATCACAGGCCAAATTCACGGAATTCCGATTAATGGCGCCGGATGTATAGTATTTGTCTATGATAAACTGGCAGAAATAACCCCCTGGCTGAAAATAAAAATCGGCAATATGGAAATTATCGACAACCTGCAGGCCGCTGTTTTAATAAAGAATGGTGCGAAATTTTATTATCCTGCCGGTACATTTTTTAATGGCCTTGCTCGTCCGTGGCTCGGTATACACACTGTTGATATTGTAAGACGCGATGCCGCCTCGCAAAAAATTAAATTTATTACAACCCCGCCCCCTCAAAATAATGATGAGCAGGTCGATTGCAGCGTTAATATCGTTTTCGTTGATGAACCGGCAAAGCTTGGCTATCAGGTTGGATATTACAGCGACCTGCTCAATGGAATTACTTTTTATGCCAATGATAACCAAATCGGCCAAATGAATTTTGAATATATAATCGACAACGAAGCTATTAAAAACAGACCGGAGATTGATAGCGGCAGAAATATCCGGAATCTCGACGGCCTGTGGCTGATGCGATTGGCAAATGGAAGTTTGTAGTTTTCGCCGCAAATACATTCGGAAGCTGAAGATTAAGATTGCCACGGCCTGCAAGGCAGGTCTCGCAATGACAAAAAACGCGTACTCTGTCATTGCGAGGAGTCTCGCTTCGAGACGACGAAGCAATCTATAGTTTTTCAAAGGTCTTACACAAGGATTTATAATGCACAGAAAAAATTTATTTTTATCAGTCGTCTTAATTTATTTAACATCAGCGAGTTTTGTCAGCGGGCAAAATTTAGATGCAAAAAAATTAAATAAACTGTTTGAAGATGACCACGAATTCAGTCTGCGTGAGCATCCTCAGTTTGCCACTTTTTATGGCGACCACCGTTTCGACGACAAATTGTCGGATATGTCTTTGGAGAGCATAAACAGAAGAGCAAAGCAAGCATCAGTTTTTCTCGATAGACTCAAAACTGTAAATCGCGCCCGACTTTCGGATACTGACAAAACCAATTATGACATTTTCAAACGTATGCTCGAAGAAGGCATTGAATGGAATCGGCTTCAGTCATATCTTATGCCTATAGACCATATCTTTGGTTTTCATACCGATTTTGCAAAGCTGTCTGAAGATGTTCCGCTGAATAATGTAAAGGATTATGAAAATTATATATCGAGACTAAACGCGTTTGAGTTATATACTCAGCAGCATATTGATTTGATGAGAGAAGGTATAAAAAAGGGGTTGGTAATTCCAAAATTTATTGCCGAACAAATACCGAAATCGCTTGAATCGCTCCTTGCCGAAGATATAAACGACAGCAAATTATTTGAGCCGTTTAAAAAATATCCTGCGATAATTACTCCCGCTCAGCAGCAGCGTCTTACTGCCGAAGGCTTGACGGCAATTAAAGAAACTGTCAAGCCGGCTTATCAGCAATTGCTTAAATTCATAAATGCCGAATATATTCCTGCCTGCCGCGAGGATATATCCATAAGTTCTCTTCCAAATGGCAGGGAATATTACAAACAATGTATTTACTCAAATACAACGCTCCGGCTTGACCCGCAGCAATTACACCAAACCGGCCTGGCAGAAGTCAAAAGAATCCGGCGGGAAATGGACGAGCTTATTAAACAAACCGGTTTTGACGGCGACTTTAATAGTTTCAAAAAGTACCTTTCAACTGACAAGCGTTTCCGCGTGGATACGCCGGAGCAATTGTTCAAAGAGGTTGCCTATATCCTGAAAAGAACAGATGGTGAACTTCCGAAATATTTCAGCCGGCTGCCGCGAATGCCCGTCGGCCTTAAGGAAGTACCCCAATGTATTCAGACGCAATCGCCGGAAGCGTACTATTCCGGGCCGCCTATGGATGGCTCAAGAGCGGGTTTCTATTATATAAATACATATAATGTTAAGGACAGAACTTTATATAGCCTTACCGCTACTTCGCTGCACGAAACCAATCCAGGCCATCATTTGCAGATTTGTCTCCAGCAGGAACTGGGGAATATGCCCCCATTCAGGAAAACCGCTGGTTTTACCGCTTATGTTGAAGGTTGGGGTCTTTACGCTGAAAAGCTCGGCGAAGAAATGGGAATCTATCAGGATGCGTACAGCAAATTCGGCAGGCTGGACAATGAAATGTGGCGGGCGTGCAGATTAGTTGTTGATACAGGCATACATTCTTTTGGCTGGTCGCGTCAGCAGGCCATTGATGTTATGGCTGAAAACACAACACAGAGCAGAGAACATATTGCTGTTGAGGTTGACCGCTATATTGCCTGGCCGGGGCAGGCGTTGAGCTATAAAGTCGGCGAAATGAAAATTCTCGAACTGCGCCGGTTGGCGGAGAAAAAGCTCGGCGAAAAATTTGATATTCGTCAATTCCACAGCGCTGTTTTAGATAGCGGAGCGGTTCCGCTTGATATGCTTGAAGATAATGTCAATAAATGGATAAGCCGGAAGAAGTGAAACTGCCGCGACAAACAAAAATCGATAATCAAAAATCGGCTTTTACTCTTGTCGAACTTTTGGTGGTGATTTCTATAATCACTTTGCTGCTGAGCATTCTTCTTCCTGTTATGGCGAGAACAAGAGGACAGGCTAAACAGGCTGTCTGTAAAAACAACATTCGTCAGCTCGGCCTTGCCAACGCCGGCTACGCCCACGACAACGCCGGGGCGTATGTCATTGGCTCGACGGATATTCTTACCGAAAACACAAACCGCTGGTATGGCACAAGGCCGGACAAAAACACCACCTTCGATACCAAAAAAGGCGCACTATCTAATTATATGGATATCGCCAAACTCGCCTGTCCGCAGAACGTCCTATATTATAAATTGAATCCAAACGAGAGCGACTACGACAGCTGGAACGGCGGCTACGGCTACAACTTCGTTTACATCGGCTCTAAAATCTGGATTGCCGGCTACGAAAATTCGAGCTGCAAATCCGCCGCTAAAGACACTGCTCTTCGCAATCCAGCCCAGACATTGATGTTCGCTGACACCGCGATGCTCAAAAAAGAAAATCTCATCGAGTACTCCTTCGCCGAGCCGAGATACTTTTTATCGGGCGGCAGGCCAAATCCAGGCTGGGACCCTTCTCCCTCGCTCCATTTTCGACATTTAAACAAGACAAACATCTGCTGGTCAGATAATCATATCAGTTCCGAAAAACTCGTCAAAACCGGCGTGATAAACGAGAACGGAACTAACCCTGCGGACTTTTCACTTGGCTGGTTCTCGCCCGCCGACAACTCCCAATTCGACCTCGAATAAAATTTATATTTTTTTCATTTTTTTTCTTATAAAAACTTTACCTTCCTGCCGATAGCAGTTATATTGCATCGTTGTCTGTGCTCGTATCAGTTGTTGTGTCGGCGGGCAGCGATGGACCGGATGTTTTTAACGGACTAAGCCAATGGCAAACCAACCAAGAGCAGCAAAAATTCTCGTTAGCCTTGTAGCGGCGATGACCGCAGGCGCTGCTGTCCTAATGACCCTCGACCATCAGTCAATTTCCGCCGGGGCTTTCAGCCTGGCAAGTTATTCTTCGCTCGGTTCGGTTGGCGATGTAATCGCCGCCAAAGAGCCGGAAAAAAGCGACAGATGGACAAAAATTGAAATTTTTTACAGCAATACCAAAGGCGGCGACATCAGACAGCTCGCCTCTTTGAGCGGACTTACTAACGCTGACGACCTGAATTTCCATTTTTTAGTATGCAACAGTCTGGGAGCTATCGATGGCCAAATACAGTCAACCGAGAAATGGCTCAATCAGTGGTCTGCTCTGCCGGGCGGCGTTTGGTATGGAAGCCCTTCAACCATAAGGGTTTGCATCATAGGCGAAACGAACAAAACAACCTCTGACTACCAGATAAGCCGAACTGAGGAACTCATCGAGGCTCTCAGCAGAAGATTTAATATCACCCGCGCCAACATAATCTACCCGCAGGATTGGCGACTATAAAACACTAATAATTTTGCGAAATAATACTTAGCCCCCAGTTTCACTGGGGGTTTTTATTTGTATATCAAAAACAAGACACTAAAGTATCTTTATTTTTCCTTAAAAATATCCCATCTTAACGTCCCGTAATAATCATTTTCCTGCAACCCTATCAATTTATTTGAAAAAATTTTACCAAATTTAACATTTTTTACCATTTTTGCTATTTACCCTAAATTAACATTGCCGATAATTTACTTATAAAGGACATTTTTTAATGGAGTGATAGCTATGGAATTAATGTTAGAGACAGTTACGGAAAATCGTCAATCCAACCGAACAGAGCTTTCCTGGCCGATTAGTATGTGGATGCCGGAGGCAAACAGATTTTTCAACGGCAAAACTGTAAATGTCGCAAAAGGCGGCGTTTTGCTGTCAATGCCTATGGCAACGCCGATTAGGCCGGGCAATGTCGTGGAAATTAACTTTCCGCGGTCAATGAGCCTGGCAAAGAAAAAGGGCCAGTTCGCTCGAATAAAGGCCGGCAGGGTTTTGCGTGTTGACAGAGACAGCCTCACAACAGACGCGACTATCTCTGTGGCAGTGCAATTCGCATAAATAAAGAAGTAAAGAGGCAAAGAAGCAAGGAAGTAAAAATGGTCGGCTTTTGGCCGACAAATTCCTTACGTCCTTACTTCCCTATTTCCTTGCTTCCCATTTTTCTTGGTGTCTTGGTAGTGATTGCATATTGAAAACTGCCTATTGTCTGGTACTATAAGGCAATGGCTAATGAAAAGGGCAAAGGCGGTTTGGTTCATGTTCCCAGAATGGAGAACAAAAAGGCTTTCTTCGACTATGAAATTGTCGAAAAAGTCGAGGCAGGCCTATCCCTTCTCGGCAGCGAGGTAAAATCACTCCGGCAGGGCGGCGCCGATATGGCCGGCTCGTTCGCTATGATTACCGAAGACCGCCAGTGTTTCCTCATCGGCTGCAATATCGCGCCATATAAACAAGCCACCATTTCCAAACACGAACCTCTGCGAAAGCGGAAACTGCTCCTGCACAAAACCCAAATCCAGAAAATCGAAACCAAACTCCGGCAGAAAGGCTTTACGTTTATCCCGCTGCGAATTTATTTTAACGACAGGGGCTTTGCGAAAATCGAACTCGGCTTAGCCCGCGGCAAAAAACAATACGATAAACGAGACAAAATCACAGCAAGACAACAGAAAAAAGACGCTGATAAAGGTATGAAAAAATATCGTAAATAGAATCAGAGCCGCGAATGTAAATGAGCGGTCATAAAGAAAAAATTTTAAAATAGGAACTTACAATGGCAGAAGAAAAAGAACAGGAAAAGAAAATTATAATTGATGAAGACTGGAAGAATCAGGCTCAAAAGGAAAAAGAGGCTCTGAAAGAAAAACAGCAGGAGCCTGTCGAATCGCAGGAGGCGCATCAATTGCCGCCGGGCGATTTTAATTCCCTGATAAGTCTGCTGGCGACACAGGCGATGTTCGCGATGGGGTTCATCGCAACAGAAGAGGGTAAAGAGCCTGAAAAGAATCTGCCGCTTGCGAAATTCCATATTGATATGCTTGAGGCACTCGAAACAAAAACAAAGGGCAATCTGACCGAGCAGGAATCGAAACTGCTTACCGATGCCCTTAGCCAGTTGCGAATGGGCTTCGTCAGCGCAGCGAAATAATTCTCACCACAGAGACACAGAGAAAAATGGCTGATATTTTAAAACAAATAATTGCTGATAAACGAATTGAAGTTGCTCAGCGGAAAAAGGCTGTTTCACTTGACCAGCTTAAAGAGCAGATTAAAGGTCTGCCGAAGTGCAGAAATTTTCACGCCGCAGTAACTAAGAAAAATCCTCGCGGTATAAACGTAATCGCCGAAGTCAAGAAAGCCTCGCCATCTGCGGGTCTTATCAGGCCGGACTTTGACCCCGTTCAAATCGCAAAGATTTATGAAAAGTGCGGCGCGGATGCCATCAGCGTTTTGACGGACGAGAAATATTTTCAGGGCAAACTTGAATATCTGACCGCTGTCAAAAACAGCGTCTCTGTGCCTGTTCTGCGAAAAGATTTTATTATCGACGAATACCAGATTTATGAAGCCAGAGCGGCGGGGGCAGATGCGATATTGCTAATCGCAGAAGCGTTTGCGCCGACCGATGGCAAAATCGTTGACCTGATGATTTGCGCCGCCGAGTGTACGCTTTCGGTTCTTTTGGAGGTGCATAGTGCCGAGTCGCTGCTGCGCGTTCGCAGTCTGATTGATTTTCCAAAAGCGCATTACAGCGTAATAGGAATAAACAATCGCAACCTTGCGACGATGCAGGTCGATATAAACACAACAGTGCGATTGGCCGAGCTTGCCGGAGACGTAAGAGGTCTTGTGGCAGAGAGCGGAATAAAAACAAAAGCCGATGTTGAAAAAATTAAAAAAAGCGGAGCAACCGCAATCTTAATCGGCGAAACACTCTGCAAATCACAAAGCATCGAAGAAAAATTCAAAGAATTGTTCGGATAATTTTTTTAGACACGGATTAACACGGATTTACACTGTTAAAAACATAATTCTTTGTGCCTCTGTGGTGAATCGTTTATTCGAAATCCAAATTACCGAAAATAAATTATTAAAAGTAACGAATTTTAAAAGTAACTAAGTCATAGTAAAAGTCTCCATTTATAAAGTCGTTAGACGGCTTTTGGCCGCCGGCCTCCAACGTCGCCACTGGACGATTCTGCCAAAGAGGTTGGGCGGTTTTTCACGCTGGCAACTTTCTTACGCAGACACGATAAAATCAGTATTCAGTATTCAGAATACAGTAGACAGTAGTTTTGGAATCGGCAAAGCCGATAGAGTTTTAATGACCGCTCCATCACTGTCGCGGCTCTGTTGGGTCTCTGTATTACCGGAGAACTTGCGCGTTTTTGCTGAAAATTGACCGAAAATTCTTTGAGGTGGTTTTGTAAGTGGTTGTGAAATAAGGATATAAATTTTTTAATTTTTTTTAAGCGCGCAAGTTTTTACTTGCGCGTTTGGCTGAAAATTTTGCCACAAAGGCACAAAGACACGAATAACTGGAATCACTGATGACGCAGATTTCGCAGAGAGTTTTTGTTTTAAGGCGGTGCGGAAACGCACCTGTAAAATTCAATGCTCCAGTTTTCCGGCAAGTGAACTTGCCTCCTTAACTGTCGCACTGAATTTTTTATCCCTACGGGATTTTGCCTTAAAACAAAAGAACCCTGTCCCCTGCCTTTGCATGACTACGAAGGGCAGGCACGAATAAATACTTATTTTTCCCGCATCAGGAGAATACCTATGTTTTTTGTTGCTTTCCGCTAAATTTAAAGCTACAATTTTTTTGAGGGAATGGTAATTATCGCAAGGGCAGAATGATGTTTAAAAACTTTTCTAAAAATAAGCGTAAGTTACCATTTAAAATCTGCGAATATTACCAATTCAAGCCTGAATTTAACATTCACAAAGTCATTGAAGACTTACTTTTAGGAATTCCACAAGAATATCTTGAAGGACTTGGCGCGGTAGTTATCTGTGATTCTGACAGTTTTATGGAACATTATGAAACAGACCACACGCCATTGGGAAGATATAATCACCCTATTGAAAAAGATGAATTGCCCTGGATAGAGGTAGTCATCGACACATTAATTCAGGAATTAGGAGGATTTGCAAAGATACCTTTCATAAGAGATTTAATCATTGGCAACACGCTTTACCATGAAATCGGGCATCACATTAACAGAAAGGAATCCTTAGAAAAAGCACAAGCTGAGAAGATTGCAGAAAAATGGCGTAAAAAATTAAGTAAATATTATCTCAAGAGAAAATACTGGTATCTGTTTTTCCCCCTACTATTATTAATATTGCCTTTTCGCAGACTTATTGAAAAAAAACTAAAAAATAAAACCTCTGTGGCTCTGTGGTAAAACGTTTAAAATTCTTTATTTTGCATTTTTCCTGTTCTTTGTTAAAATCAAGGCATATTGAAAACCGTTCAAGTTGTCATTTCGAGCGGAGCCCCTAAGGGGCGAAGTCGAGAAATCTATTTAAACAGATTTCTCCGCTTCGCGTCGAGATGACCCGATGAAGAAACCGCGTGGGCAAAGTGCCCACCCTACAAAACTACAGGTCGGTCGAAATGACAGTGTTTCAAGGGAGTTTAAAAATGTCAAAAATCGGATTTATAGGCGCGGGGATTATGGCTCAGGCCATTATCAACGGCATTATCAACGCTAAGGTTTATAAGCCTGCTGATATTTTCCTGACGGATATTCGCACCGACAGAATCAAACAGTTATGCAAACAATACAAAACCAAATCCGCAGCGGATAATCGCCAACTTGTAAAGGCCGTTGATATTGTTGTTTTGAGCGTCAAGCCGCAGAATTTTCCGCAGGTTTTAGATGATATAAAAACCGCTGTCGGCAAAAAGCACCTCATAATTTCTATTGCCGCCGGCATTACAACGAGCCGAATTCAAAACTCGCTTGGCAATGTGCCTATTGTTCGTGTTATGCCTAATACACCCGCTTTGATTGGCGAAGGAGCTGCGGGAATGTTCGCGACTACGGGTTCGACAAGCTCACCGCAGGCAAAAAGCAGGCTGAAGCAAGTTGAAAAGATTTTTTCCGCGGTTGGTATTGTTGAAGTGGTTAAGAACGAAAAATTGCTCGACGCTGTAACGGCGGTGAGCGGGTCGGGGCCCGCGTATTTCTTTTTAATGATGGAAGCAATGATTAAGGCAGGCATTAAACTCGGCCTGGAAAGAGAGACTGCGGAAAAATTGGTTTTGCAGACAGCTAAGGGAGCGGGGATTCTCGCTGCCGATTCGGCAGGCAAGGGAATATCGCCTGATGTTTTGCGGAAAAACGTTACATCGCCAGGCGGAACAACTGAAGCCGCTCTGAAGGTTTTTGCAAAGCGAAATTTTGAAAAAATTGTTAATGATGCCATTGCCGCGGCGGCGGATAGAAGTAAGGAGTTGTCGGAGCGATAGAAATTAGCCACGAATAAACACGAATTAACACAAAAAAGAAGATAGAATTTAGAAGGTAGAACATAGAAGAATAACGAGATTTCTCCCTATGGTCTAAATGACAACGAAATTATTCTACTTCAATTGCTTCTACGGGACATTCATCTGCGGCCTGCTGAGCGGAATCTTCAAATTGCGGCGGGACTTCTTCGACGACGACTTCGGCGATTTCGCTGCCCATCTGAAAAACTTCCGGGCAGGTTTCGACACACAGGCCGCAAGCGGTACAACTATCGTCAATTCTGACTTTCATAATACTTCCCCTGAAATTTATTGTCTTTAGTACCCCCAAGCAGGCTTGGGGGCTAAATAACTCCCTGCGCTATCGCTTGGGCTCTGATAAAAAAAGGCGGCCGGGTTTTCCGTGCACAGCAGCATAAATGCTTATGGCTGCTCGGTTCCCCGCCTGACCAGGTTCGCGAATGCCGCTTGCCCAGGCCCGGCCGTGTTGGGAATAATTATAACCATTTCCCGCAAAATGACAAGCACTAATAATATCGGTGGATTATGCCTGTTTTGGCGTTAAAATCAAAATTTAATGTGCAAAAATCACAATGATAATGTAAAATGCGTTTTTAATTTTTGAAATTTTGAGATATGGCATATACAGTTTTAGCAAGGCGGTATCGTTCGCAGACGTTTGACGACGTTGTCGGTCAGGCGGCGAGCTGTCATACCCTGAAAAACGCGATAAAAACAGGCAGAATTGCTCACGCCTATCTGTTCACCGGCACAAGAGGAGTCGGCAAAACCACAATGGCGAGGATTTTAGCCAAAAGCTTAAATTGCCTTTCGGCTAAAGCCCCGACGAGCGAGCCTTGTCTGAAATGCGATAGCTGCGTTGCTGTGAATGCCGGAGACGATATCGATGTTATTGAGATTGACGGCGCTTCCAATCGCGGCATCGACAATATCCGTGAACTGAGGCAAAATGCCATTTATAAACCTGCGCGGGCAAGATTCAAAATCTATATCATCGACGAAGTTCACATGCTTACGACTGAGGCGTTCAATGCTCTGCTGAAAATTCTCGAAGAGCCGCCATCGCACGTTAAATTCATTTTCGCAACAACCGAGCCTAATAAGGTTTTGCCGACGATTCAGTCGCGATGCCAGCGGTTCGATTTCGCCAATATCACTCCGGCGGATATTATTACGCAGTTGAAAAAAATTCTCACTGAGGAAAAAATAAAGTTCGAGGATGATTGCATTATCGCTTTGGCTCGTCTTGCCAACGGTTCGATGCGCGACGGTCTTAGTCTGCTTGACCAGCTTATCAGCGCGGGAGCCGAAACGCTTACCGTCGAAATGCTTGAAGAATTTCTGGGACAGCCGAGCAGAGAAAAAATTTATGCCCTTGTCGAGAAAATCGGAATATCCGATGCGGCTGCGACGCTTGCCTGTCTTGATGGTTTGCTGAATTCGGGTATGAGCTGCATAGGCGTTCTTGATAGTCTGATTGAAGCGGTTCGCGATTTGATGGTTTTAAAGGCTTCGGCAGGGGGGAATCAATCGCTTCTTATTTTGACTCGCTCGGAAAAGGAAGCGCTTTCCAAGATTGCTGAGTCTTTTGATATACCATCATTAGTGAATAATGTTACGATGCTTGAAAAACTTCGCTGGCCTGTGAAGAACAGCGATAATCCGCGTGCGCTGTGCGAGGCTGCGCTGCTGCGACTTGCGCTCAACGAGCATTTTATGAGCATACCGGAATTGCTGGCCTGTGAAAATTCGGCCAGAACAGCACCGGCAGAGTTAAAAAAAAACACTTCAGTAATTAATACTCCGCGCAGTATGGACACTGACCCCGGCAAGGTATTGCCGGGGCTAACCACGAAAGATGACCGCTCCATTACCCATTCGACAGGCTCAGGGCAGGCTGTCGCGGCTCTGAACCCCGCCATAGTGATGGCGGGGCTAACCACAGATACAGATATTGAGCAGATAAAAAATAATTGGAATAATATAGTTGAAGCGGTGCGGGCGAACTCGAATGGGAGATTAGCGGATTTGCTGAAGAAGGCGCAGCCGATAGGTTTAAAAGCGGATATGTTGTCGCTTGGTATCGCAGATGATTTTACGCTTAATCTTTGCCGAAGCAATGGAAAGACCGAAGCGATTGAAATCGCTTTAAGTTCTGCGATGGGCAGAAAGATGAAAGCTGTTTTTGAAAAGGTTTCAGCGGGCGATGCACCTGTTCAGCAGCCGGCAAAACCCGCAGGCGCGAAGACCAGCAGCAAGACGATTGACGAGGCTGCGAAACTGCCTGCGATAAAGACGGTTCTTTTCGGTCTTGACGCAAGTATAATAGAAGTGAAAGAAGACGAGCAATGAGCCAGCATAGTCAAATGACAAATCCAGCATATACGCAGAGCTTAAATAAATTAATAGAAGAATTCGCAAAGCTGCCCGGCATAGGGACAAAGACGGCGGAGCGGCTGGCGTTTCACGTTCTTAGAACGCCAAAAGATGAGGCAGTGTTATTGGCGGAGGCGATAACAAAAGTCAAAAACACAGTCGGCGAATGCAAGACCTGTCATAATCTTTCCGAAACGGATACCTGCGCGATTTGTTCGGATATTCGGCGCGAGAAAAATGTTATTTGCGTTGTTGAACAATTTAAGGATTTAATCGCATTGGAAAAGACAGGCTTATGCAAGTGGAGTTATCACGTTCTCGGCGGGCATATCGCGCCGTTAGACGGTATTGAGCCGGAGGATTTGACAATCAATCATTTGCTTAGCCGTGTTCGCAATGAAAAAATTATCGAAGTTGTTATGGCAACGAATCCAACCGTTGACGGCGATGGGACGGCATTATATATCAGTTCTCTTCTGAAGCCTCTTGGCGTAAAGGTAACCAGATTGGCGAGAGGCCTGCCGGGCGGAAGTCAGATTGAATTTGTCGGCGGGGCGGTATTGACAGACGCGATTTTGGGCAGGTGTGAGTTAGAATAAAATAAATAGCCACAAAGGCACTAAGGCACAAAGAAAACGGCCACAGAGAAATAAATTATAAAATATGGATCAAAAAAACATAAGCGAACATAAGGAACGCGAACATTTTTTTTCTTCCGCCAAAGTAGTGGCGGGGATTACGCTGATTTCCCGGCTGTTTGGTTTCGTTCGTGATTTGGGTATAACCTCACTCGGTGTGCTTGGTTATAATGATGCGTTTGGGGTTGCGTTTAAAATTCCAAATCTTTTTCGCCGGCTTTTTGGCGAAGGCGCTTTGGCTTCAGCGTTTGTGCCGGTGTTTACCGATGTTTATGAGAAGCAGGGCGTTGAAAAAGCACGCCTTCTACTTGCCAATGCATTTGCGATTCTTTCGGTTTTTCTGGCATTTCTGTTAGTTATAGGCGAGGTTGGATTTTTCGCATATTCACTTCTTCCTGTTCCCAAAGACCATAAAATTTTAATGTTCTTTGCGATAATTATGTATCCGTATATGTTTACGGTGTGCCTGCTTGCGCTCTGTTCAGCAGCGTTAAATTCAAAAGGGCATTTTATATATCCTGCGGCGGCTCCGATAATTTTCAATATATTCGGAATTGTCGCTGCGTGGTGGCTTGCGCCAATGTTAGAAGGCAATCTTAAGGGTCAGTTGACAATTGTCGCCTTTAGCGTTGTAATCGCAGGCGTTGTGCAATTGGCGGCTGTCTTGTGGCTTCTGAAAAAAAGCGGGCTATACCAAACGCCGCGATTAAAGCCGAGAGAGCCGGGCATATCACAGATACTAACTCTTCTCACGCCAATGCTTATAGGTCTGGGTTTTTTACAGTTCTCGGAATTTTTTCAGGATTTCATTGCTTATGGCCTGAGAGCAACGGCAGAGTCAAGTTCGTTTAGTTTTTTTGGACACCAAATTTTATATCCGCTTAATGAGGGCGTAATTGTACGCGTGCAGGCAGCGAGGAATTTTTATCAGTTTCCGATGGGCATATTCGCAATTTCACTCGGAGTAGCTGTTTTTCCGCTGATGAGCAGATATGCGTTGCGCGGCGATATTGTCAATCTTCGCGGCAGTATCAACAGGGCGATTCGACTATCGCTGATGGAAGGTATAGCATCAGGCGTCGGTCTGTTTGTTCTTGCTGAACCAATAATGATGATTTACGCCCGGCGAAAATTTACTGCTGCCGATTCGATGCAGGCGGCGTTTGTCCTGAAAACATACGTTATTGGTATGTGGGCTTATTGCAGTTATCAAATTCTCGCTCGTGCGTTTTATGCGTGCAAAGATACAAAAACCCCTCTCAAAGTTTCGTGTATTTTGTCGGTAGTTAGTTTGATTTTATTTCTGGTATTAGTTTTTACTCCTGGTATAGGTATCGCGGCATTCGGTTTGTCAACGTCGATTACATTTTCGATAAACGCTATGATTCTTATTTTAATTTTGCGAAAAAAACTTGGTTTGCTCGGCGGCAGAAAAATCGCAGCGAGTTTGGCAAGAACTCTTATCAGTTGCGCGGTTATGGCGGGAGTTGTTTATCTGCTGCGATTCTATATGAGGGAGATGAGTTATCTGATGGTTCTGGCGGTTTGTGTGCCGGTTGGTGCGGTTTCGTTCATAGGTTCGGCGGTATTGCTGAAATCGCCGGAGATAAAAGAGCTGATGGGGAAAGCATAAGTTTCAGAATTGAAAATTGAAGATTGAAGATTGAAGAATGAAAATTTAAGGAATCGGCCTGAAGGCTGATGAGATTTTAATGACCCCGGCAAGGTATTCCTTCGACAAGCTCAGGACAGGTGGCCGGGGCTAACCAACACCCTGAATACCCTGTTTTTGGCACGTTTTTTCGGATTTTTTCATATTTTATTGCATATTTTGCCTCAATTTGTTATATTTATGTCTAATTGGAATGGAATTTGCTAAAGGCACATCTTTTAACCGGTAAGCGGCGTTATGAAGCTAAGTATGACAGGTCAGATGCGGATGGACCAGCGAATGAAACTCGCTCCGCGAATGATTCAGTCGATGGAGATATTGCAGCTTCCGACGCTTGGTCTTATTGAGAAAATCGAAACCGAGCTTAACAGCAATCCCACGCTTGAAGTTGCCGATAATGATGATGCTGCCGGTGTAGATGAGAAGGTTGAACAGATTATCGAGGCTGAGCAGGCTGAAAAAAATCTGACGACCAGCAGAGACAAGAAAAGAGATGAGTTCAAGAGATTTGAGGAATTTGTCGAGGGGACGGACGATTATTTTTATCGTGCGGAAAGTTCAAAGCGGTCTGGTAATGACGATGAGCCTGACAAAAAAATGGAAGCGATGAATAACACCGCGGACAGCGGCCAATCACTTCACGAATATCTCAGCGAACAGTGGCGGTTAGTTGACGCTAACGAAAAAATAAAAAAAGCAGGACAGTTGATAATAGATTACATAGACGAGAAGGGTTATCTTCGCGTAAGACTTCAACAGCTCCACAATAAGGACAGGCACGATTTCGATGTGGAGCATCTGGAGTCTGCGCTTAAACTTATTCAGGGGCTTGAACCGGCGGGCATAGGCGCTCGTGATGTAAAGGAGTGCCTGCTTATACAGATGGCTCAATCTGCCGACGATATGAGTTTTGAAACTGAGCTTGTGTCGAAATATCTCGACAAACTTCTCGAAAATAAACTTCCTGAAATAGCCCGCAAAATGAATTGTTCGGTTGAGCGAATAGGTCAGGCTATAGCACGGATGCGAAAGTTCGATACCTCGCCCGGCCTTCAAATTGGAGCAAGGCGCAATCATCCGATAAAAGCGGATGTTATTGTCGAGTCGGACGATGCGGGCGGATTTAGGGTTTATCTTGCAGACCGTTCTATTCCATCGCTGCGGATAAATCAATATTACGCGTCAATGTCGAAAGATAAAAATCTTGATGTCAAGGCGCGAGATTTTCTCAAGAATAATATCCGCTCAGCTCAATGGCTGATGGACGCGATAGAACAGAGAAAGCATACCCTTTTGCGAGTGAGCCAGGAGGTTGTCGAGCGGCAGAAGGAATTTTTTGAAAAAGGCACAATGTTTTTAAGGCCTCTGCCGATGAGCGAGATAGCAAACGCTGTCGGCGTTCATATCGCGACGGTTTCGCGAGCAGCGGCTGGCAAGTATATTCAGTCTCCGCAGGGTATAATGCCGCTGCGTGATTTGTTCGGCGGCGGAATGGAAACGGACAGCGGAATAGATGAAAGTTTCGAGGCGATTCGCGCAAAGATGCAGCAGATAATCGACAACGAAGATAAATCAAAGCCGCTAAACGACGACGAGATAAAACTGAAACTTGAGGAATTGGGCGTAAAGAATATCGCCCGGCGAACAGTGGCTAAGTACCGCAAGATTATGAATATACCGACGACGAGATTTAGAAAACGATTTTAGAAATAGCCACAGAGCTCACAGAGGACACAGAGAAATAAATCTTTAAAAATCAGGAATGACTTCGGGATAGACCTGACCTGTCGGGCTGATGCGGAAGATGTAGAGCAATCCCTTTTTTAGTTTGACGTAAGTAACATTTCCGAAAATCGCCTCGATATCGTATTGCTGGAGTTTTTGCGGGTTGTTGGCCAAATCCCAGATATTAGTCCAGAAAAGCTGACGCTGTTTTATAGGCAGTTCTGTTAAAAGCTCCCTATATCTCTGCGGCTCTTTGTTCGGCTCTTCTATCAGGAATCCTTCGCTGGGGGCAGTATCGTCGCCGTAAATTCTTCGCCACAGATAGAGGCTCTTTTTTTGGCCATCCATAACGGCTTTGTCGCCGAATTTGACAATAAGGGCATCGAAGTGAACTATGTCGCCGATAACTGTGTAATTTTTTTCGAGGACTTTATCCAATTCGTTGTCGCGGGAGGTCTCGATAAATTTAAGCTCTGTCGATATTATTTTGCCGTTGGCATCGAGCTTTTGTGAAACAACTTTCGCATATCCGATTTTGCCGGCATCAGTGAGGTTTGAAATAGCTTTTTTAAGTTTCGCGTTTTCGGTGAAGAGTCTGTCGAGGGCTGAGCCGCCTTTATAAACACCGATGCCTATAAAAAGCAGAGCGGTGCAGAATACCAGGCCTAAAATGATTTTTGGCAAACTGAAAATCAAACTAAAAGTTTTTTTCAGCATAGTTTTGTTACTTGAAAATTTAATTACCGCTCCATTACTGTCGCGGCTCTGAATGTATTCTTACATTATCGCTTCTGCCGGTGGAATTGCCATCATTATTTTGGTATGATTTTCGTGATGCAAAATATAGCCTGATGGCATTTG
>Ga0172379_10002880_pt1 | contig 28949 bp, 30 predicted proteins | sample GrowelOW334metaG_FD_119756 | JGI IMG/M metagenome (GOLD analysis project Ga0172379, IMG submission 119756) | Groundwater microbial communities from an aquifer near a municipal landfill in Southern Ontario, Canada - Groundwater well OW334 metaG | ecosystem: Environmental > Aquatic > Deep...
AAGTGGTCTTGAGGCCGGCTTCGTAGCTCATGAGCGTTTCCGATTTGAACGGCGTACCCGCAACCGACGTGAACCCGTCGTTGAATCCGCCGCTCTTGAAGCCCTTCGAGGCCTTGGCATAGACCATGGAATCCTTGCTGACGGTGTAGTCGACGCCGAGACTGGGCGTGAAGGCACTGAAGGATCCCGACGCATCGAACAGCGGAATCGCCGGGAGCTGGAAGAACACATTGCCCGGCGCGCTGGTCTGCTCGTAGGAGAAATCCTTGTGCTCGCGGGTGTAGCGCGCGCCCAGGTTCGCATTCAGCTTGTCCGACAGATGGCCGGTCAGGTTTCCGTACACCGCATAAGAGTTCAGCTTGGTCTTGCCGATGGACCGAGTCTCGCCGAACGGCGGGGTCAGTGCGCCTACCGTCGTCAGGAAGGCCAGACTGTCGGGGAAACCTATCGCGGCGAGAGGGAAGGGCAGGCCGAGAGCCGACTCCGGGATCAAGGTGCTGAACAGGCGGTTGCCGACGAGCGTAGTGTTGTTGAGTATCGAGGCAAACTCGTTGGTGGTGTTCTGGTAATAATAGTTGGCACCGACGATGTAGTCGTAGTCCTTGCCCTGCTTGGAGGTCAGGCGAAACTCCTGCGAAAAGGCGTTCAGTTTCTCCGGCGTCTCGCGGATGGTGATGGGAATCTCGGTATTGTCCGCATCGTAGCTCATGAAATATTTATGCGTGCGGTAAGCGGTGATCGACTTGAACGTGCCGACCTTGACATCGGCATCTATCGTCAGCGAGGTACCGAACTCCCTCAGGGTCTCCTTGCCCTCGAAGTCCTGGCTGATGCTCCGGTCCATGCCGTTGGTATCGACGATGGCGGGGCCGCTCGGCTGGAACAAGCTGCCCGGCGTGGGGTTGTAGCCGCCGATGTCATAGGTTCTGGTGGTCTGATCGACATTGCGAGCGTCGACCGACCAGTTGACCCTGACGTTCTGGCTGGGAATCACGTGCAGTTTGCCGCGCAGGCTCCAGTTGCCTTCGGTGTCCACGTCGTTTCCGGTGGCCCGGTTGTGGGTGAAGCCGTCGCGATCGGCGTAGGTGGCGGAAACCGAGCCGTAGATCCTGTCCTTGACCAGCGGGCCGCTGACGCCGCCACGCAGTTGAACCGCCTTATAGTTGCCGTAAGAAGCCTCGGCGAAGGCCTTGACCGTATCGCCCGGCGTCGGCGTGACGATATTGATCAGGCCGCTCAAGGCGTTGCGCCCGAACAGCGTACCCTGTGGGCCGCGCAACACTTCGACGCGCTCGACATCGAAAAGGTCGAAGGTGGATCCGACCGTCCCGCCCAGGTAGACCTCGTCCACGTACATTGCCATGGGCGCGTCCATGCCGGCCTGATTGGCGCCCGGACCGTTCACGCCGCGTATCGACGGCGCCTTGTTCTTCAGGGTGCCGTCGGAAAGGTAGGAAAGATTCGGCGTCGCCGCGGCGAGGTCGGCCATGCTTTTGATATTGCCCTGCTCGATCTGGTCGGCGCTGAAGGCGGTGATCGATATCGGCACGCTCTGCATGCTCTCGGGGCGTTTTTGCGCCGAAACCACGACCCGATCCAGCGGCGTGATTTCCTGGGCAGTTGCCTCGAAACCTATCATGGATATCGCCGAGGCCAACAGGGCCACTTTGAATGGAAGCAGGTGGTGATTCACTGTCCGGCGATTATATGCAATCGAATTTCTGGTAGCCATATCCCCTTCTCCTTTGAATGTAAGTGTTGCGTTAAGACGTAACCAACTTCAACCGGGACTCACGCTGCTCAAGACGCCGTCGGATGATTTCCTGCTTTTTCCTATTAATTGGATGGCGCAACAAAATCACGCCGGCCGCCGCAAACAACAGGCTCGGCATGATCGAAAAGGCGAAAGCCAGGCCGAACACCGCCAAAGCGTCGTTTTCCGCGCCGGGTCGGTAGCCGAACAGGCCGGCGATCAACAAGGCCATCCCGGCGCCGCCGGCCAGCCCGGCTTTGGTGATCAGCAGCGACAGGGAGAAGATGTTGCCCGTCTTGTTGGCCTTGGTACGCAGCCGGCCGTAGTCGATGACGTCGCTCAACACCGAGGGTCCGGCCGCGAAGTGGCAGGCCAAAATGGAACCGGAGACGGCGGTGAGGATCAGGACCGGGACGAGCGCTGCCGGGCCGGGCGCGATGAGCCAGATGATCGGCGAGAGCGGTGCCAGCGTCAGCACGGCCAGACCCCAGACCTTGGTCTTTTCGAATTTCATGAAGACTTTGAGCCAGATTGTGGAAGCGGCGAAGCCGATTGCACCGCTGGCGATGGCGATATACGGAAATGCCGGGGCGAGCTTCATGTGATCGGCGAAGAATGTGAACACCAGGCCGTAATACATGCCGAGCGCCAGTGCGGTGAGGAAATTGACGACCAAGAAGCGCCACAGCAGGCGGTTGCCCTTCAGCGTCAGCCACAGCGCCCGCAAAGTCGGACGTTCGACATGGTCGGGGGTTTCGCGGGGAATCAGGATTACCATGGCGGCGATGCTGAGCGGGACAGCGACGACGAAGATCAAGGCAAGATCGTTCATCACCCGCATGGTGATCGCCGATGACCCGTAGTGGCCGGCCAGCAGGATCGGCAGCAGGGCATAGAAAATGCCGCCGAGCAGGGTCATCATGCTACTGACGGTGAAAATGCGTGCCCGATCGTCCCGATCCCGCGTCAATTCGGCCGCCCAGGCACGGGTGGGAATCCAGATCATGGTAAAGCCCAGAATGAAACCCACTGCATAGACCAGAAAATAGCCCGGTCCGCTGCTGGCGGCGGGATGAAACAGGAGCCACACCGAGGGTGTGGCGACCACGCAGCCGGCGACGATCCAGGGCTTGCGCAGCCCCCAGCGGGTTTCCAGGCTGTCGCTCCAATAGCCGATCAACGGGTCGGCCACGACGTCGATGAGCCGGCCAGCCAGGATGATCAGTCCAGCCTGGGTCAGCGTGACCGCGGCGAACTGCGCATACATCGAAGGCAGGATCACCAGGGCCGGCCCCACCACCGCGTAGAGGAACAAGGTGGGCAGGCAAAAGATCAGGATCGTCGGCAGGCCTATCCGCTTCATCGGCGCATCCTGCTTTCAGGCGGCCGCATAAGCTTCGGGCGGCATGGTGAGCGCCGTGTCATCGAGGCCGGAGACTACGCCGAAACGGCTGACCGCCAGAGGCAATTCGTAAACGAAAAAGAACTTGCAGGCGCGCAACTTGCCTTCGTAGAAGTCGCGTTCCGCGCCCTCGGCGCTCGCCATCGCGCTGGCGGCGACCAAGGCCTGCTTGAGCCACATCCATGCCACCACCAAGGTTCCCAAGGCGTCGAGGTAGAGGGTCGCGTTCGCCAACGAGCGGTTGATGTCGGGTTGCCCGACCAGTGTTTGCGTAACCGCGACGCCGGTCCGCAGGGCTGCCTGAAGGGCTTCCGCGAAGGGTGCCGTGAGCGGGACCGAACGACTCTCACCGATGGTCCGCTCGATCTCTGCGACCAGGATCTTGAAAGCTAGGCCATGTTTCATCCGGACTTTCCGGCCCAGGATGTCGATGCCGTGGATGCCGTGGGCGCCCTCGTGGATGAGATTGAGACGATTGTCGCGATACAGGCGTTCGACCGGATAATCGCGCGTATAGCCATAACCACCGAGTATCTGGATTGCCTGCTTATTGGCCTCAAGACAAAACTCGGAGGGCCAGGACTTGGCGATCGGCGTCAGGATTTCCATCAGCAGATCCAGTTCTTCCCGCCGCTCGACATCCTCGACCAGGGCGCGCTCGTCGATCAGCCGCGCGCAATACAGAACCAGCGCCATGGCGCCCTCGACATAGGCCTTCTGTTGCAGCAACAGCCGCTTGACGTCGGCGTGCTCGACGAGAGCGACTTGCGGCGTGGTCGGATCCTTGTCGCGCGGATGGCGGCCCTGCAAGCGAGTCTGCGCGTATTCGAGCGAATACAGGTAGCCGGCATAACCGAGGATGGCGGCGCCGAGGCCGACGCCGACACGCACCTCGTTCATCATGTGGAACATGCAGGCCAGGCCTTGATGCAGTTCGCCGACCAGGGCGCCATGGCATTCGCCGCTTTCGCCGAAATTCAGCATGGCGTTCGAAGTGCCCCGGCACCCCATCTTGTGGTTCAGTCCGGCCAGCACAACGTTGTTGCCTTCCCCCAGGCTGCCGTCGGCATGCACCCTGATTTTGGGGACGATGAACAGAGAGATGCCTTTGGCGCCCGGCGGCCCGCCCGGCACCTTGGCCAGCACGAAGTGGATGATGTTTTCCGACAGTTCGTGGTCGCCGCAGGAGATCCACATCTTCGTGCCGCTGATCAGGTAATGCCCGCGCTCGCTCGGCACTGCCCGGGTCAGAATGTCCGAGAGCGAGGAGCCGGCCTGTGGCTCGGAGAGGCACATGGTGCCGAAGAACCGGCCGGAAAGCAGATGCGGCAGATAGCGCGCCTTTTGCGCCGCGTTGCCATGCGCGTTGAGCAGATTCGCCGCGGCGCTGGTCAGGGCCGGATAGGCGCTGAGCGAAATATTGGCGGCGCCGAAGATCGCGGCGACCGTCTTGGAAATGGTCTGCGGGAGTTGCAGGCCGCCCAACTCGTGGTCGAAGCCCGCAGCGATGAAACCGGCCTGGAGATAGACTCCCAGCGCTTGCTTGACCTCGGGAATGATATAGACCGTCTTCCCGTCGAAACTCGGCTCCTCACGGTCCATGCGGGCGGCCAAGGGCGCGAAATGCTCGGTGGCGATTACATGGGCGGTATCGAGGATCGCGTCGAAAGCTTGGCGGTCGTAATCGGCGTAGCGTGGATAACAGCAAAGCCGATCCACCTGTAGCAGTTCATACAGCAGGAACTCAAGATCGCGGCGATTGATGAAGTCGGACATCGTCAGGCGACCTCGAACAAGCCGGCCATGCCCATCCCGCCGCCGATGCACATGGTTACCACCACATACTTGATGCCGCGCCGCCGCCCCTCGATCAGGGCATGGCCGACCATGCGCGATCCGCTCATGCCGAACGGATGGCCCATGGCGATGGCGCCGCCATTCACGTTCAGCAGTTCATCGGGAATGCCCAGAAAATCGCGGCAATAGATGACCTGGACGGCAAAGGCTTCGTTCAACTCCCAGAGGCCGATGTCATCCATGGACAGGCCATGGCGCTGTAGCAGCTTGGGAATGGCGTAGATCGGCCCGATACCCATTTCATCAGGCTCGCAACCGGCGACCACCATGCCGCGATAAATACCCAGCGGGTCGATGTTGCGCCGTTGCGCCAATTGGGCATCCATTACCACGCAAGCCGAGGCCCCATCCGAAAGCTGGCTGGCGTTTCCGGCGGTGATGCAGGCACCTTCGCCTTGCACGGGTTGGAGGGCCTGCAAGCCTTCAAGGGTGGAGTCCGGCCGCACGCATTCGTCGCGTTGCGCAATGACCTGCTTCGGCGAGGTCGCGCCGGTCGTCTTGTCGGTGACTTGCATGACGGACTGTAGCGGCACGATCTCATCGTCAAACTTGCCCGCAGCCTGGGCGGCGGCCATGCGCAGCTGGCTCTGCAAGCTGTACTGGTCCTGCGCCTCGCGGCTGATGTGGTAGCGTTTTGCGACCACTTCGGCAGTGTCTATCATCGCCGCGTAATAGGCCGGTTTGAGGGCCATCACGGTATGGTCGTGCAGGCGATGCACATTCATGTGCTGGCCCTGCACCAGGCTGATGCTCTCCACACCGCCGGCCACCATCACCGGAACATGATCGACGACGATGCGCTGTGCCGCCATCGAGATCGTCTGTAAGCCGGATGAGCAGAAGCGATTGACGGTTCCGCCCGCCACCGAAATCGGCAATCCCGCCCAGATTGCGCACTGGCGCGCGATGTTGTAGCCCGTTGCGCCTTCGGGCGCGGCGCAGCCCATCAGGACATCCTCGACTTCGGCGGGATCGATCCCGGCCCGCGCGACGGCGTTCTTGACGGCGTGTCCGCCCAGCGCCGCCCCATGGGTATCGTTGAAAGACCCGCGATAGGCCTTGCCGATAGCCGTTCGCGCCGTCGAGATCACCACAGCTTCCCTCACCCGTTACTCCTCGTCACAGTTCAACCAACAGAATGTTACTGTACGGTATAATATGTTACCGTTTAGTATCGGTCAACCGGTTTTCGACGGTCGCTGCGGAACGGCCTGCTGGCCCGGGATATTTCAATACTGGAGACAATCATGCGCGTCTATATATCGGCAGACATCGAAGGAGTGGCGGGTGTCGTTTCGCTGCACCAGCTCATTCCCGGCGAATTCGAATACGAGCGGGCGCGGGACTGGATGACGGCGGAAGTCGATGCCGCCTGCCAGGCGGCCTTTCGTTCCGGTGCCGAGGAAGTCGTCGTCAGCGATTCGCACGGCAATGGTGAGAACATCAAGCTGGAAAAATTGTCGGGCAACATCCGTCTGATCCGCTCCTGGCCAAGGCCGCTACTGATGATGCAAGGCATCGAGCGCGGCAGCTTCGACGCTGCGGCTTTCATCGGCTATCACGCCGGCGGACACTCCGGCAATGGCGTGTTGTCCCACACCATGAGTAGCGGCAAACTCCGCTCGATCCGTTTCAACGGCGAGCTCGTCTCGGAGTTCGACATGAACCTGATGCTGGCTGCGGAGTTCGGCGTGCCCGTCATCATGGGATCGGGAGACAACGTCCTGGCCGAAGACGTTGTGCGGCGTTATCCGGCCGTGGAGTTCGCCACCACCAAGTGGACGGATGGCTCGCTATGGGCTGAAACGATGACGCTGGAGGCATCCTGCGCCCTGATTTCGGAAAAAATGACGAAAGCAATTGCTGGAACGAAGCACGCGACGTTGCCGACACCGTCCGGCCCCATCACAGTCGAAGTCGATTTCACCCGAAAAATCATCGCCGAGGTGTTCTCCTACATGCCCAATATACGGCGATCAAGTCCTTTCACCGTCGAAGCTGAATTTCCCGACATGACCACCACCATGCGCTTTCTGGCTTTCGTACTATTCGGCTTGAACCCCTTCCATACCTAGCAAGACCGGATACGACCAGGCCTTCGAACTGATTGGCATCTCCGGTTCGGTTACAGAGATCCCAGGATGGTCATGGATGCCTCTATCGAAGGTAGAATGCCCCCTGAGGTTGACCAAACGGCACATCGATTTACCGAGAGCACATCCATAGAATCAAATAGATAGTTTTCTACTGCCGGATTGTGAGCTGTCTCCGCTGCCTCAAGATGTTTCTATCCCGGAACTCACCCCCCAACAAACTCCATGTCCAACCTGCAACTCTTTGCGATCTGCGTCCTGATCTGGGGATCCACGTGGATCGCGATTACGTTTCAACTCGGCGAGGTGGCACCGGAAATGTCGGTGGGCTATCGTTTCTTGTTAGCTTCAGCGGTCCTATTCGTCTATTGCCGCTGGCGCAACCTTCAACTGTCTTTCAAGCTGAAACAGCACCTTGATTTCGCGCTGCTCGGCGCATCGATGTTTTGTATTAGCTATCTTCTTGTTTACTATGCCGAAACGTATATTGTCTCAGGCATGGTCGCGGTAGGGTATTCGGCCAGTCCGATGCTTAACATGCTGGCTTCGAGAGTGTTCTTTGGCACGAAGATGACCGCTAGGGTGGCGATCGCCGCTCTGCTCGGCGTGGCAGGCATTGTGTGCGTATTCTGGCCGGAGTTCGGAAGGCTTTCGGCTAGTCGAGATGTTGCCTTGGGCACTCTGCTAACCCTGTTTGCGGTCGTCGCGTCCGCCGCCGGGAGCATGGCTGCCACCCGCAACCACAAGTTGGGCTACGTCACATGGAGCAGCATGGCATGGGGCATGTTTTACGGAGGATTGCTGGCTTTGCTGATCGGATTGGCGATGGGCCAGACTTTCACCTTCTTGTTCTCCCGCGATTACATGCTCTCGCTAGTCTATCTATCGTTGTTCGGTTCCATCGTCACCTTCGCTTGTTACCTCACGCTTATCGAGCGAATTGGCCCTGCCCGAAGCGGCTATGTGGGGGTTATGGTGCCGATTGTCGCCCTGGTCATTTCATTCTTTTTCGAGAAATTTGCCTGGGGTTGGCTCACCACGATGGGGGTAACCCTGTCGGTCCTGGGCAACATCGTGATGCTGCGCCCCGTCAAGATTCAGGCGTGAAGGACTCGCCGAGATGAACACCGCGTTCCCCCTTAGTCTTGAAACGATCGCTTGGACTAAGGGGAGATTTCCGTTCCTGTTCTGCGGAATGAGGCGGCCATAAAAGGATCAATATTTTGTCGAAATCATCTAACCAATACCCCTTCCGGAGATGAAAATGATTATCCAGTCGGTGGAGCTAGTCGCCCTGCCAAACGCACCCTCATATCAAAACAAGATCTACCGTGCCCACATGGATACAGGCGAGGATATCGACCTGTTTCAACAACATTGGGATGTGGTGTTGCCGCCTGAATCCCTGGTCGGGCTATCATTGGATGAGGCTAGAAGGCTGCGCACCGACAAGATGATTGCCGTCGCGGAGGGTTACCACTGAGGCGCGCGGCGCGTCTCGGCGGATATCCCCAACCAGTCTGTGGCTCGCGACAAAGGCTAAGGTAGAATCGCTTGGCTCATCCCGGCCTGGATGGTGAAATTGGTAGACACAAGGGACTTAAAATCCCTCGACCATAACCGGTCATGCGGGTTCGACCCCCGCTCCAGGCACCAGACACAGCGAAACCATCAATCAACATGGCGCCTGAATGTAAGCACTGTGTAAGCAGTAGGAAAAATGATCAGCAGGCGCCAGACGAAAGAAAACCGCCAGTCGGGCACTCAATGCAGGATCAGGAAGGCGCCACGATGCTACTGCAACGGTTGCGCGAGCGAATTAAGCGATGGTGGCAGGGCGAGCTAGAGCAGTTGCCAAGCGGCTATCCCATCTTACGCATTGTCCCGCAGTATCGGCGCCATTGGACTTCACGCGCCGCGCACGCGGTTCTCGCGTTCTACTTGAAGGAATGGCGCTGGCTTTTGCCCTTTCTCGTTGCCGTGGTGGGTGCTCTTGTCGCGATCAAAAGACTTTAGCACCCAATACCAGCACAACGCGCCGCATCCGCATCCGCACAACCATACCCAAAATAGCAAGTTCCAATCCGCTGGCATCTCAGTTTCTCCTTAAATTCATTACCACGTTGCCCAGGAAGCCCACCACGCGACGATCAGCAGGCCGGTGGTACTCGCCAATGTTCAGTCCACGATTCCGCCGGCATCGCCTGATTCCTTCATTCTCGCCTTGACTTGTTCAATCAGATCATCGCGCTCGTTGCCGTCAAAATCCCGAAGGCCACAAAAACAGCCACGGCCTTCGCCGGCCAGACAGCAATCTCCGGTTTCGATGTGCATGCGCGCTAGATCAAGGTCGATTTCTACGTGCTGGCGCGAACGGCGGCGCCTAGTTGTCGGCATGGTGTCCTCCCCAGAATGCCAGATCGCGCTGGAGCAACGGCAGACGGCCGGGCGGGATCAGGTCGGCATGTTCAAGCACAAGTGCTCTGCACCGCGCAACCTTCGCATCGCCGCGGGTGTGTATCCAAAACCGATTGGCGCCCGGTTGCGGCTTGCCGGTCAGCCATTCAAGTTCAGCAGGTGATACGCTGGCCAGACGTTGCGGGCGGGTTTTCCTTCGACGTGTGGTCGGCATGCTATCTCCCAGGCGGGCGGCCGGCGGCATCGCGCAACGGCTCAAGGTCCAGATTCAAGGCTTTCAGTGCGGACAGCATCGCGGCCCGGCTATCCCTTTCAATCGTGGTTGCAGGATTCGGCCGTAATTGGTGGAAACGATCTTCTGTCACGGCGCCGTGTTTTTCGATCAGTGCGCGGGCCTGGTGCATCCGGTCGAAAGCCTGCAAGGCGGTTTCCAGCAACAGCAGGCCGGCGCCATCTTCGATCTGATACTCTGCAAGCAGTTTTGCCCACCATGCGCGCGCCGCCGTGGATAGGCTTGGTGGTGCTTTTGGGGTCGATTTTTTCAAAGAAATTCCTTAATTACATGAAAGGGAAGGCATATCGCGGTCCTGGTTCAAGGCGCGCCAGGGACTGAAACCGCCCCTTGGGGGGGGGTGCCTGCCATCGCGCCAGGCGTGCCACGTTGCCCTGTTCGGTGCGCTGCGGCATAGGCAGTAGCAGCCAGGCAGCGGACGCGCCCTTGAGCCTGTAAGCGCGTTGTAGGTGCATCGGTTGTATGTGCCCGGGCAGCGCAATTCCAAACGCTCCCGGGTCTGACATTGTTTTCGGGCATACAACCCGGCGCACGAATGCCTAATCGCCAGCCCGATAGCGCGAACAGCGTGGGAAATGAAATAACCACGCTGCTCGGGGATGCGCCGGAAGGCCATTTCCGTTGTTGCTCAGTTACCCGGCGTTGCTCAGGTCGCCATAACACAAAGCAGTGGGCCGGTGAATCTCCAGGCCCAGGCGCCCTTCGATCAGGATAAGCGCAAGGTTCCGCGTGCGATAGTCCGAATGATCCAGGGAGATTTCGACGTGCGCCTCTTGCCGGTCGCGGATACGTGCGGCCATCGTGAAGTCGCCGGCCAAGAACTTCCCGGCCGTCATGGCGTTGGTCTCAATGATCGGGATACGCCACACCACGGCCTGCCCATTGACGTAAATCACTACGCCCATGTAGCGTTGCTGGCTATCCTTCGCCAGTTCCAGCCCTTCGGCATCGACGGGATTGAGCACTACTCCGGTTGCCACGTGATTGCCGACAGCAAGCTGCGTGATCGCCTTGCGCACGGTGTCGAGCGGGGTCTGATTCGTGGCGCCGCCGGTGAAGGCCGCCGCGTTGTTGATGAGCCCGTTCAACTTACCATTGGCGCCGGTACCGGTGAGCAGTTCCTGGTCAACCTCAAGCTGCCATCCGTAGATGCCGCGCGTTTCCAAATGTTGGGTCAACGCGGCCGAATCGTCCAATGCTTGCCGGCTCACGGTGAAGGTATGCGCTATCGTGATAACAGGCGAGTTGATCAATTCAAAGGTCATGTCGCTGGCTGGCTTCGTCTCGCCTTCCGTCGCGGTATCGGGGCTTGTCGTTCCACCTTGCGGCCCGGCGTTGTTGGTATAGACCAGCTCACGGACGAATTCAGTTGAGCCGGCCGTGGTTCCGACAGAGGGCAGCAGGTCACGAATACTGAGCCGGCGTTGATTCGGCGCGATGATCTCAAGGCCACGATCTGGCGCCGCGATGGTGCCGCCGGTGATCGCGGACAAGATCATTTTCCGTTGCAGCGCCTTCGCCGGGATCTGAATGCGTGCGCTCTTTGTCTCGCCCTTGAGCAGCGATTTGTACCCGTCGCTGGCTTCGAAGGCGGGCATGATCGAATCGTCACCGCCGCCAAAGTCACCGCCGCCGCCGCGCGGATTGCGCACCAACTTTTGCTCGACTTCGAGCAACCTTGTCTTGATTTCGCTTTTCTCGGTGTCGTACTTATCCATGAATTGCTTCACGCTCAAGCCGTGTTCGGATAGAGCTTTCTTGATGATCTCGAATTCGGCGCCAGGCTCAGTGTTGAGCATGATGCCGCCGACGACTGCGGACGCCGGATCGATGATGCCGAAGGCGAGGCAGGTAAGGATCAGGGTAGCGACAAACAATTGCAGGGCATGTGCCTGCACGTAGGATTGAATCGTTTTCATGTTCAGTTTCCTTGAAGTGACTTCGTGATTAGATCGAGTTCGCGCGCAAATGCGGCAAGCTCGCCAGGTGCGGCCGATTTTCGAGCGTCGCGCTCGTCGTCCTGAGCATCGCGCTCATTCAGCAGTGGCCATAACAAATTCGATGCCGCTTTTGCTTTGCGGCTCGAAAGAAAAAGGGATTCGCGTAGCAGGTGTTCCAGGTCGCGCGGATGCGTGCAAGCCATCGCCGATTTGACGGCGGTGATTCTTGAATCAGGATGTGCCGGCACGCTAACCACTGAAACTTCGTGCAGATCAATTTGCTTGAGCAGGCGGTTGTCGCCACGATACTCTGCGCCGTTTGCAGCGATGCTGTAGCCGAAACTCAAGCCAGATATTGCGCCGGCCTGCAACAGCGCATAGGCTTCGGCGGCGGCCCGTACTTCAAGGGTTAGCTGCGCCTCGGCATAGAGGCCGGTTTGATCTTCCTTCAGGGTCGTAAGGCGGCCGATCGGTGCGCCTGAATCGTGCGACCACAGCAAAGGGGGCAAGATGCCACGGGCCTTGTGCTGGGCAATGCTTGCTGCGAAACTTCCGGGCAGCACAATATCGCCAGTCAAGTCCGGCGTGTTGAACGTAGCAACGTGGCCGGCGAAAAACCCGGAACTTTCGAGGGATGCAGCCTTGAAGGCGATTGGTAGGCTATACATGCGCTTCTCTCCAAAATATGACAAACGAACAGCGGCCAAGGTTGGCCGTAAGCTTCTCTGCTCGCCCGCCTTCGCTCATCACAAGCGTCTGGAGTGGCGCGCCATGTGCATCGCGCACACGGACACGATCATCATACGCTATCGATTCGGCAATTGGAATAGTCATGTCAATGCATCGCCAGCGGATCGGGCGCAGCCGATTGCGAAAGTAGAACATGCGCAATTTCGACTTCATCGCCGCCAACAACATTGACCAGGGCGACGCGCGGATTCGTCGAAAGAATATCCGACACGCGCACGGCGAAACGGCCGCCCGATTGCGCCAATAGCGCGGCCTGGTCTGGATAAGCCTCGCTGTATGCCTTCATCGCAGCGCCAGCGAAATGCGCGGCCGCCACCATCGCATGGCGAGCGCATTCCATGACCTTGCCAGCGTCCTCGGGAGTCGTGGTTGCTTCGGGTGTTTGGTCATTGGTGCTCATGTCATCTGCCTTTCTTGGTAAGTGCTACGGTTTCAGCGGATTTGCGCGCCGCCATTCGGACAGCTCAAGTTCGGCGACGGTGGCATATCGCCGAATTGTGGATTCGTCCATGCTGCCCAGGCGGTGCGCGGCAGCGGCGAGCCTGGCGGCGGCAGCGGGTTCGCGATTTTCCCGAAGCATGGTTCGAGCGGCCGATACTGCCCGGTAGAGTTGCAATTCGTTTGTCATTGTTCGATTCCTTTCGTGGTCAAGCCGATTCCCGGCTCCAGGGTGCGCTGGCCGGCGTCGGGTGATATGTCGGTAGCGGCGGGAAGGTGATCGCCGTCCATAGGCCCGGATTCGGCCTGCACTGATAGCTCGGCAATGATCTGGCTGGAATACTGGCCAACTGTTCCAAGCCATCGATCGATCGCCAGATCATCGCCGGAAAGTTTCAGCCGGCCGGCAGCCGTCAATGCCACCATCACGCCATCAGCTTGTGCCAGGAAAAGAAGTTGGCGCGGGGTCACGGTGCCACCTCCCCATTTCCCATTCCCCATTTCCCATCCCCACTTTCCCACCCCCCTAAAGGGGGGAATGGGGAAAAATGGGGACTTTGGCGCCCCCACAATGGGGACTTATGGGGAAAAATGGGGACTTTCACGGCATCCATATCCAGCCATCCTTCAACTTCACGCAGCCACCATTTACCAGTCCAGTGACAGCCAGCCGGACACGCTCTGGTACGCGGTCGTTTTCCACGGCCAAGCGTCCCCGGCATCCTGCTATCAAGTCATCAAGGCGCACACATGGCCGGGTAGCAGGTGCGCCACCTTCGCCCATATGCTTACCGTCTCGCAGCAGTTCGGCGGCAACGTCAAAGACGGCCTTTTGATTTCCTCCTCGGGGTAGTCGCACGCTGCGCACTGCCTCGCCTGCATCCTCATCAAGTTCGACGATGCAACTTGTCAATGCGTCCCCGTGTTCATCCGCACCGATTTCCACGACTGCCAGTCGGAAAGAGTGAGCGGCGCTATCGCTATCGTCTTTACTCTTGGCAATGCGCCAGGCGCGGCGGTCATCAGTCCGCGCTACCTCGATTGCAGAATCGAGCGCAGCAAATAGCGAGCTATGCCCGCGTAGCCCTTTCGTTGCGTCTTTACCAGTGTGGTGAATCAGTAGCACAGTGCCGCCAAGTTTCGATTGAAGCGCGGCAGCGGCAGAGACTATTTCCCCCATGTCCTTGCTGCTGTTTTCGTCGGCAGCACCGGAAGCGCGGCTCAAGGTGTCGAGTACCAGCAGCCCGCCGGCGGCGCCGGATGCCGTAACAGAATCGGCAAGCTCTCGCAGGTCATCAGCATTGCGCAAGTCGAAAGGCTGCATGACAAAGCGCAAGCCGGCGGGCAGATCGCGGCCATGATGTACCTGCCATGCATCAACCCGTTGCCTGAATCCGTGCTCGCCTTCCAGCGCGATATACACCACTGGCGCGGCGGTAACGTGACAACAAAACCATTCGGCGCCATCAGCAACAGCAGCGCACAAGTCGAGTGCAAGAAAACTCTTGCCGCTTCCACTGGCGCCATACATGCAAGCTAATCCATGCATCGGCATCACGCCACGCACCAGCCAGCGGAGCGGCGGCGCGTTCAGCAGGTCGAATGCTGACAGCATGAGGTAGCGTCTTGCTGGCGCTTTCGGCTTATCCAGAAGCTCGGCAAGTTCGTCGGCCCCATATTCGGCAGCGTAGTCGTTGCAGTCAAAATTGCTCGGCTTGCTGGTCGGCATTTCCGCCCATGCACCACCAATGGCGCGGGCGATTTCTGAGCACTGCACTTCCTTGCCTCGGTCAGCCACCAGCACGAGCGGTAGAGCAGGAAAGCGGCGGCGCAGGATTTCGGCCACGGCAGACATGCGGCCACTGCCAAAAGTCACCACGGCGGCGCATCCTGTTGCCTGCCAGCATGCCCAAGTTTGCCCGATGCCTTCCAGAATGAAGGCCCGCGCTGATTCCGCCAAGTTGCCCACCACGAATAGGCCATCGTCAAATGATGCACCGGGCATATTCAGTTTCTTGCCGATACCGGGCGGCGGGATAAATTGCATGCTGCGCAGTTCGCCATCAAGTGATAGGGCGGGCACCACCAGCCAGCCGGCGACCGACTGCCCGGCAATGCTCAGTCCATCAGCAGCGGGCACTACGCGCAGGCCATCGGCGCGGCCCCGCTTGGCGATGATGTAAGGATGTTCGCTCGTCGCTGGTGCGAAGTGTGCCCACAATTCCGAGACTGATTTAACGGCCTTGTGTGGCGTTTTCTGTGGGCGGATAGGGGAAGCTGTCAGCGTGATAGCTTGGCGCTTACTATGCCCGTTGTGGCGCTGCTTGGCCGGGTCTTTCCATCCGGCGTCGATTGCCATGCCGTACAGCGTTGCAGCTTTTACGCCATCGCCGTTAAACGATTTCCACACCTGAGCAACATCACGTTCACCTGAATAGTTGGTTGCCCGGCTGCTCCAGGTGTCGAAGTCTGCCAGGCTCACCCCGGCATCTTTGGCGCTCATGCCGATGCGTACCCATTGCTCACGATCTACGCCAGGGTCAAGAGCATGCAGCGCACTTATGGCGCGTTCTCGATCTGGCGCGCTCACATCGCCCCCAGGCGTAGGCGTCGGATCAGCCAGTCGGCCAATCCGGTCGGGATGATGCCCCATAGCGCCAGACCGACAATGAAGGCTTTAACCCGCGATGCGATTGTGCTATTCTCATTGTGCTCGTTTTCCTGATTTGCCTCGTCGGCCGTCCGGTTTGCCCCCGGTTCGGCCGATTGTTTTTTGTCAGGCGGTCGCGGCCTAGTGAGTCCGGAGAATGATCTGCGCCAGTGATCGAGCGCGGTATTGATCGCGGCGCGGCTTGGTGCCCGCTTCGATTTCTTGCGCGTGTCGGTGCCCGTCGCGGGCATGCGATATTTGCTCGGCATGATGGCGCGCCTCAGGCTGCGGCAGCTTGCGATTGCGATGTAGAGCAGCGTGTCTGCGCTTCAATATAGGCATCGAGATCAGTGACCGCATACCGCACCAGCCGGCCAATTTTGCGATACCTCGGGCCTTCGCCACGGATGCGCCAGCCTTCTAACGTATTCGGCTTTAGACCGCCAAGATATTCGGCAGCCTGGGAGGTTGTTACGAGCTTGGTTTGCATGTGCTTGTCTCCATAAAGTCGCTTTAAGGGCGACGCGAGACAAGCCTAAGAGATAGGATTCTATAAAGCTATGTAGGGGGTGTAAAAGAAATTCATTTATGCTTGGTCGTCGCAAACGGCCTCGGTGCGCGCGATTTTACCGACTGCCTGAGGGCTTCCCGCTGTTGCACTCTCGCACCCTCGATGGCCTCGGCGCTCAGCTTTACCCCCTGCTCGCGTGCCTGGGCGTGTAGCGCAGCCCGCGCGCGCTCCTGCGAATCCGCGAAGGTCCGAGCTTGCTTAACCGGTTCGCTTATCTTGTCGATCTCGCGTTGTATATGCAGCGCGTTCGCCGCTTGGGCGCTGGCATCTGCAAGCTCTTTGGCTCGTTTGAGTTCATTGACTTGGTTTTCGAGCGCGGCTTGGGCATGAAGCATCAAGGTCGGGCTGGGTTGTACAGCCAAGTGCGGGGTTTTACGCAGCCTGTAGAAGGTCTGGCGCACCAATTCAACCGCTGCGGCGTCTGATCCTTTTCGCCAATTCTGTTTATCGCTCGCAAGGGAATAACTCGCATCTAGCGCGGCCTTGGCGGCGCGCGTGACTGCAAGCGCATCGGTTTGACTCACAAGGCGTCCCGCAATCGTCGCGCAAAGCCGTGCGCCCCAGGCAAGCGATCCCGGCGGTCTGCCACGCTTGGCCGCATGTTCGGCAGTCACGCCGCACCTCGCAATTGCAGCACATTGCCAGCGGCAGCGATGGCGCCCTGGCTTTCGATCCATGCCGCGATTTGTTCAGCTTCGTTGCCCAAGTAGCGCAGGTCGCTGGTTTCGGTGTAGTGGTCAAGCGTTACATCGCCCTTGCTGATATGGTTTGTCAGCAACTTCAATTTCCACATTTCGATTTTGCACTTGATGCCGATTGCGATAAATGAGCGGCGCAAATCGTGTGGTGAGAGATGCACCCCGGCCACCTTCGACACTTCCGCCATGGTAAATCTCGCGTCGTTCATGTGGCCGGCCTTACCCCGCGCCGGGAAAACATAGTCGTTGCCCTTGATGCGCGGCCGGGCTTTGAGCAGAGATAGAGCAGGGGCGGACAGCGGACAGGTAACGGGGTTATGGTTTTTCGGGTCGGGTTGGTGCCAGCTTGCATCATCCAGATTCACACAATCCCATGTCAGCGCGGCCGCTTCGCTCCAACGGCACCCGGTCAAAAGGATGAACGTGATAATGTCCGCGCCGGTCTGCCCGATAGGAAGCACGGCCGGAGAGGTGCGACGATCCTGCAACAGATTCCAAACCGCCCCGACGGACTCCAGCGGGATGCGGGTATTCTTGGCGTTGCTCGGGTTCCACATCTTCTTACCCGATACAACATCAACGGGATTTTCTAGCAGGATCGGCACGCCGCCCGGCCGGTATGCTTCGCGGGCGTAATTGAGTAGCGCCCGCAGGATGCGGAAAGCTTGATTTGCTTGCGTCGGTCCCGTGGCGGATAGCTCACTGAAACGGCTGGAGCACATATCGCGGGTGATGCTCGCAACCGGCTTGTCTGCCCAGTCCCCAAAGCTCTTGCGCATGTGCCGGGTAATATCTTTCTTGGTGGCGGCCGTCAGTTCGCCGCCTTTCTTGGTGCGCCGCTCCCGGCTATAGACCGTCGCAATGTCTTGCAACGTCACGGCAAGCGATTCTTCGCGTTTCTTCGCGATCCGTGGATCAACACCATCGTCCATCGCGACAAGTTCCGCCTTGGCCCTTTTGCGGGCCTCGTCGCAGGTCAAGCGTCCATGGGCGCCCAGCGTTACCCGGCGGGATTTTCCAGCGACACGGCCTTGCACGATGTAACTACGCGCCCCCGACGGTGTTATCCTTACCCCGAAGCCCCGGAGTTGATCGTCCCAGTGAAGGGACTGCCCGGCGGCCGGAATTGGTAAGCCTTCAACTCTTGATTTTGTAAGTTTCATAATAGTCCTTTGCGCTTGCATGTAAGCACAGTGTAAGCAGATTAAACAAAGTTTAATACAGACGCAACGGACTAAATTATACTCTAACTCATTATTAAGTAAAGATAGGTAACGCTTACATAGACGAAATAAAGCAGGATAAAAGGCCGTAGCAAGGGACTTAAAATCCCTCGACCATAACCGGTCATGCGGGTTCGATTCCCGCTCCAGGCACCATACACACCATGAAATTCATCGCCATTCTGCTTTGCCTCATCATGCTGACCGCCTGTGTGGGGGACGGCGACACCACGCCGACGGTCACGGACCTTCAGGCGAAAAACCTTCGCTATGGGCAAAAGGCCGAATTCGATTTTCTTGGGACCTATCTGGACAAGGGTTTGAGCGCAACTATTCCGAATTGCACTGGACAGACCCCCACCTTCATAACGCCTACCCATCAAGTCCTAACTTGTACCGTGACGGTCGTCGGCGATCTTGCCGTCGAGGTTCGCGATGGTGCCGGTACGGTGATCTTCTCAAAGACCTTCAACGTTCCTGCCCCACGCACGACTTTCATCACTTCCATGGGCAATATCGTAGTGGAGCTCAATCCGACCAAGGCGCCGTTGACTGCCAATAACTTCCTACAGTATGTGCAAAACGGTTTTTATACGAATACGCTCGTTCACCGTGTCATCGCCGGTTATGTCATTCAAGGCGGGGGATTTGCGCCAGGTTTTGTCATCAAACCAGGCGCACTCGCGCCGATCAGCCTGGAATCCCACAATGGTTTGTCGAACCAGCGCGGCACTATCGGGATGGCACGCACTCCAGATCCAAACTCGGCGACATCACAGTTCTATTTCAACGTCACGGACAGTCTCTTCCTTGACGACAAGGATGGTGGTTATGCGGTATTCGGTAAGATCATCGAAGGCTTGGATGTCATGGACGCGATCAGCATTGTTCCAACTGCACCCCATAACGGAGCGCCAGACTTTCCGGTGACCGATGTGGTCGTGAAGGTTGCCTTGCGAACACAATAGATTCAATTGCCGTCGACGGCTTATCGGATTCCACTCGTCAGCCAGTTATCCACCCAGGCCAACGCTGCCTGTAGATGTTGTTCCGCCGCGGGGCTTAAGGCATCGCCAAGTTCGAAACGCTCGCCGCGTATGGCCAAGAGCCAAGCCGGTGGCGGTGATTCTTTTTCCAGTTCCGTATAGGCGTGCAGTAGCGCCTGAGGCGTCATCGCGTGCGTAGTAAAGCTGGCATCTTTGGCCGGACTCAAGGCCAGCAGACTGAACGGGGCAGGGCAGGTCGCGCTGGCATCCACGAATAGAACTCGGCTATGCCCCCGCATATCGAGTGCGTGTTCGACCTGCAACTGAAAATCGGTCTGAAAATCCAGCCGGCCCCATTCCGGATGCGTCGACTCAAGGTGCTGCATGCGTTCGACAAAGACCGGACCCAGCGCATCGTCACCGCGGCTCGGGTTTCCCCAGCCAAATACCAGGGTCGATCCCGACATGCGCCTAACTGTCGCCGTGTGGAATTTTTGCCAGACGATCTAGTACGTTTCCGTCCGCATCCTGCAACGTCACTTCCAGAGGCATCTTCCCCAAGGCATGGGTGGCGCAGGAGAGGCAGGGATCGAAGGCGCGTATGGCGACCTCGATGTGGTTCAGCAGACCTTCGGTCAGTTTCTTGCCGTCGAGGTAACGCTTGGCCACTTCGCGGATCGCGACGTTCATCGCCTGGTTGTTATGCGTGGTTGATACGATCAAGTTGGCCATGGTGACGAGATCGTCGTCGCCGACCCGATAGTGATGGATCAAAGTGCCGCGTGGCGCCTCGATTACCCCGATTCCTTCACGCTGATGTTCCCCCGAGACCACCAGATCGTCGCCCATCAGGTCATCGTCGTGCAGTAGGTCCTTGATGGTCTCCGCCGCGAACAGCATCTCGATCATGCGCGCCCAATGGTAGGCGAGGGTGGCACCTAGCGGCGTACCCTTGCCGTAAGCCACCAACTCATTGCGCTCGGCGTCAGCCAGCGGTGTCGGGATATGATCACAGTTCTGCACGCGGGCGAGGGGACCAACCTTGTACCAGCCGTCTTCCTCGCCTAGCGCGGTGATGAATGGAAACTTCATGTAGCTCCAGGGCTTGACCCCTTCCGAAAGCAATTCGGCGTAGCCCTGATAGTCCACCTGATCAAAGATGATCTTTCCGTCCGCATCGCGTGCGCGCAGGGCGCCATGATAGAAGTCGAGGCCGCCGTCAGGCGCAACCAGGCTCATCATGTTTGCGCGGAAGCTGCCGAAGACATCGTAAAGCGCCGGGTTCTGCCGATGCAATTGCTTGATCAGCTGCACCGCCTCGCGGCTCCAGGACACCATTTGATAGGCGTCCTTGAGCAGGAAGTCGCGATCTTCCCGGGTCAGCGACTTATTCACGCCCCCCGGAATCGACCCGGTGCCATGTACTCGCTTTCCAGCCGTAATCCGGATGATCTCCTGGCCGAATTTCCTGAGTAGCACGCCTTTCTTGGCGATATCCGGATAAGCCGTAACCACTCCCACGATATTGCGTTTGCCGACCTCGCTTTCGAATCCAAACAGCAAATCGGGTGATGACAAATGAAAGAAATGCAAAGCATGTGACTGTAGGATCTGACCATAGTGCATCAGGCGGCGCACTTTCTCCGCTGTTGGCGTCAGCTGCGCCGCGCCGACAACGATGTCGAGCGCCTTGGAGGCCGCCAGATGATGCGATACCGGGCAGATTCCGCATAGCCGCTGCACCATGACAGGAACCTCCCAGTAGGGCCGGCCCTGAATGAATTTTTCGAATCCGCGAAACTCGACAATATGCAAGCGTACCTGGTGGACCTTGTCATCATCGTCCAGCAATATCGTCACCTTGCCGTGGCCTTCGACGCGTGACACCGGTTCGATGGCGACACGACGCAGCTTATCGGAAAGTTTGGCGGTTTCCAGTTCGAAACTCATGGTGGTAACTCAGTCGTAGTGCAGCAGCCCGTGTCCCAGCTTCGGCGTGCGGCCGGCGATGAGGTCGGTGAGAAACTTCCAGATGGCATCCGCCGGAGGTGGACAGCCGGGAAGAAAGTAATCGATTTTCACTACTTCATGGATAGGATGGACCTTATTCAATGGTAATGGCAATTCCGGATCGTTTGGGATATCGCTGCCCTGGGTCAGGCCTACGCTGGTGTGATACACCTCCTCGAGGATGTCGCGCAGGTCGAACTGATTGCGCTGCGCCGGCAAACCGCCATTGATCGCACAGGCGCCGATAGCCACCAGGATCTTGCAGTTCTTCCGGAATTCGCGCAAGACATGCACGTTTTCGGCGTTGCAGACTCCTCCTTCGATAATTCCTAAATCACACGGCCCGCAGGTCTTGATGTCGGTCAGAGGCGAGCGGTCGAACTCAACCAATTCCAGTAGCTCCAACAGCCGCTCGTCGATATCCAGAAAGGACATGTGGCAGCCAAAGCACCCGGCCAGGGAGGTCGTGGCAACCTTGATCTTCTTGCTCAAGGGGAACTCCCTCCGCTGGTCTTTCCGACCGGTTCGGCAATCCGTTCCATCTGCTCGTTGATCGGTTTCACATCGAATCGGCGACTGCCGATGGGCGAGGTGAAACCTTTGCGCTTGCGCAGGATTACCCCGACCGGGCACACCTGGGCGGCCTTATCCGTGGACAGAAAATCCGTATCGGCCAGGCGCCCGCTCTCGCTATTCACAATCAGATGCTTGGTAATGCCACGTCCGGAAAAGGCAAATACATTCTTGTGGTCGACTTCATCACTGGCCCGCACACATATCTCGCACAAGATGCAGCGGTTGAAGTCGAGCAAAATCTCCGGGTGAGAGGCATCGACCAGCCGAACCGGAAAAATCTGCGGAAAGTGCGGTGACATTACCCCAAGTGCATAAGCCAGCGCCTGTAGCATGCAATTGCCGCTCTTTTCGCAGGACGGACAAAAATGGTTGCCTTCGACCAATAACATCTGAAGCAGCGTCCGGCGTTTGTCATTGATCTCCGGCGTATCGCTTTCAACCGTCTGCCCGGCTTCCGCCTGGGCAGTGCATGATGCCCCCGGGCGGCCGTTGATCGTCACCGTACAGAGTTTGCAGGAACCGTTCGGTCTGAATTCCGGGTGATAGCAAAGGTGTGGAATATACTTGCCCGCAGCAAGGGCCGCTTGAAGAATGCTCTGTCCCTTGGTGAAGGAAATCTCCTCGCCGTCAATCGACAAAGTGGCCGATGGGGAATTGTCGGACGGTTTCATGATTCAAGCCCCGCATTACCATCCAGGTGGGCCGCTGCATCGTTACGGCCGGTCATCTGGCGCGCCTGCGAAAGCGTTTCATCCAGATCGAAAGCCGGCTCGAAAGCAAGGGACTTGAGGCGGCGCTCATAGGCAGGTTTGAATTTCTGCAAGGTATCGAACATCGGATTGCATGCAGTATGGCCGAGTCCGCAATGGCTCGCCGTTTGCAGCAAGCGATTTATCCTGAAGATTTCGTTGATGTCATATTCACTGCCATGGCCGGCTTCAATCTTGTCCATGCAATTCTTGAGAAGCGTGGTGCCAACTCGACATGGCGTGCAAAATCCGCAACTCTCATGGGCGAAGAAATGAGCGAAGTTATGGGCAACTTCAAACATGTCGCGCTGCGCGTTGAACACCATGAAGGCGCCGGCAGTCGGCAAATCTTCGAACGCGATGCGACGCTTGAATTCCTCAGCGGATATGCAGGTGCCCGACGGTCCTGAGATCTGCACAGCCTGTGTCGTCGCAAGTTCAGCGCCGCAGTCGGCCAAAACATCCGCAACCGCTACGCCGAATGGGTATTCGTAGACTCCTGGACGCTCACAGTCGCCAGAGATGGACAACACCTTGGTACCCGCGGACTTGGCCGTGCCGATGGCGCGGAACCAGTCGCCTCCTTTGGCGGCGATCAATGCAACGGCGGCCAATGTCTCGACGTTATTGACTGAAGTCGGTTGGCCAAGGTAGCCGTGCGTAACCGGGAAAGGAGGGCGGATGCGGGGGATTCCCCGTTTGCCCTCAAGGGACTCGATCAAGGCAGATTCCTCGCCGCATACATACGCCCCTGCGCCAAGGTGGATTTCGATATCGAAATCGAAACCATCCCTACCGAGAATGTTATGCCCTAGCAAGTGGTCAGCACGACGGCGCGCCAAAACACCCTCCAGGGCGTCGAGCAGGTATCGATATTCGCCACGCAGATACAGGAATCCGCGTTGAGCGCCCATGGCATAGGCAGCTACGGTCATGCCCTCAAAGACCAGATCGGCCTGGGTCGTCAACAGTACACGATCCTTGAAGGTACCCGGCTCTCCTTCGTCGGCGTTGCAGATGACGTAGTGTTCGGGCTCCTTGTCTGAACCGCAGGCGTTACGGCAAGCCTCCAGTTTCAATCCTGTAGAGTAGCCGGCACCGCCCCGACCACGCAGATTCGAATGCTTGATATCTTCCAGTATCGTCAATGGGCTTTGTTGGGTGGCGGATCGCAGTGCGTCACCTCTTTGAATCGTATTGCTCAGAAGAATATCGCGGCGCCGGATATTGTCGTCGACCTGGAAGAACTCGGTAGGCCATTGACTTAAAGGCATATTGCCGCGGATCAAGTCGACGATTTGGGTGACGCGTTGAGAAGTCAGCCGGGTAATAGTGCGGTAATTCACCAAGATTGCCGGCCCCTGGTCGCCCATGCCCGTGCACGATGTCGTGGCGACACTGGCCAGTTCATCCTCGGAAACCCGCCCCGGCTCTAACCAGAGCTTCTTGCACATCTCATTCATCAAGTCGGTGCTACCCAGCATGCGATCGATAATGTTGTCGCTCCACAGAACGCGGTAGCGCCCCATAGGCTGAGTGTGGAGGAAGCTATAGAAGCCGGCAACGCCTTTGACGCGAGCCAGGGGCAGGCGTATTCCACGCGCGACCATCGCCAGAACACCCGGAGAGAGCCACCCAAGCACTTCCTGAACTTCTCGAAGGATCTGGACTAAGCGCGTGGGGTTATCCAGATTGCGGGCGAGAACCGCATCCACAATCTCGACTGGACTCTGAACGGACATTTAGACGCTCTGTTTCCCGAATCGGTGTTTAGACCCTTGGTTGCGATGAAGGGCGACATGCTGAACTTATCAGGTTCAAAGCCAAGTCTAGTCAATATTGTTTGTCGTTGCGAGGCTGTTTTATTGACCAAACGCAAACCGACGTTATATTGGACTTTACATAATATACATTATGCGCAATATCCATATCCGGTTCAGCGGGTTTCTCGGACTACCAAGACCCAACGGTATCTTCATCTGAATGTTGAGTCCAGTGGGATCGCCCTCGTCGCATCTCACACAAACGGTCAAACACACTCCAATGTTTCAGTATGTTACAGCACACACTTAATCCATCATCGTCAGCCATGATTGGCTGGCGTGTCGAAATAACTACCAGACGAACCCAGCCATCGCGTGCTGCTGCCAGAAATTCCCCAAAACCGTCGATGGCTACACGAAATCAAGCAGGCATTTCGATACTCAAGCTGCGAGCAATGCATCCTTCCTTGGCACCAGCCGTTCGTTCATTGCGGATCTAACCATCTTTCGGCTAGCCGAGTCATGTTCGAGCCCTAGCGCGATCTCAGCCTCTCGAAGCTGATCGATCACGCGGTCGATTTCAGCGTCGGCGTCAAGCCCGCGTCCGCGAATCTGGAGACAAGCCGCATCAAGCACACGGATGAGATCAGGCTCGCTATTCGAAACCATGGCGCCAAGGAGTTGGCGCCCAACGCTAATGTTTGCAGTGGTCATTTTTCCGCTTTCTGGGATGGCGAGAACGCTGGCGCCTGAATCAGCCAACTGATTGATTAATCGCCAATATTCTATCGAGTTCCGCACCGCTTGTCAAACCCAAACCCACTAGGGGTGGGGCTTCGCGATACACATGGCGGATAAGGTTCGCGACAAGGTCCCGCTCACTCATGCTAACGGCCCAGCACCGTTGTCCAAGGCGCATGTCGTTTATCGCCGTTCCACCTTAAGCAACTCATTGATAATGCCGACATCGTTTCTCTTTTCGGCAAGGTCTTTGGCAGTCGAATTATGCTGATCGACCAAACTTCTATCGGCACCGTGTTCCAGCAAGATCCTGACGATTTCCAGGTGTCCATGGCGGGTTGCCGCCATAAGCGCCGTCATACCGCTTTCCGCCTGGGCGTCGATATCAATATCCAGAGTTAATAGGAAGCGAACAATATCTGCGTGTCCTTCGAAAGCGGCGTAGATCAAGGGGGTCCATCCCTCGGGGTCAACCTCTGCGCCCGCGGCGAACAGGGCGACCACGCTCTTCAAATGTCCCCGGAGCGCCGCCAACATCACGGCGGAATCGCCATATTTATTTTTACTCAGTACCTTAGCATTCTTGGCCAAGAGCAATTCGAGTGTCGGAATATCTCCGTTCCGTGCGGAATGCATTAGCAATGAATTGCCTTCGGGATCGGTCGTATCGACGTCCACACCACGTTGAAGCAAGTCCCTGACAGTGCCGACATCCTGATTGCTGGCGGCATTCAACATATCGTCATAGACACCCGCAAACGCCAGGCTTGGTGCCAGGAGCGCCGCTATCGCCAGAAAGCATCCAATACGACTCACGACGTAGCTACCCTCGAAGCCGACCGAAAGAGCTGAAAAAAATTCCGCGTAGTGACTTCAGCCACTTCAGCGAGGGATATGTCGCGCAAACGCGCGATTTCCTCGGCAACGTGGAGTACATAGGCGGGTTCGTTGGTTTTGCCGCGATGAGGCAAGGGCGCAAGATAGGGAGAATCGGTTTCGACCAGCATGCGATCCAGAGGTATGCGCCTGGCCACTTCCTTGAGTTCCCGCGCGTTCCTGAAGCTGACTATGCCTGAAAATGAGATGTAGAAGCCCATCTCCATGGCTGCCTCCGCAATTTCCATAGACTCGGTGAAACAGTGCATTACCCCGCCGATCTCATCTGCGCGCTCCTCACGCATCACTCGCAAGGTATCTTCGGCAGCAGCGCGGGTGTGAATAATCAAAGGTTTGCCGCCCTGGCGCGCAGCACGGATGTGCGTACGAAATCGCTCTCGCTGCCATTCCAGGTCGCCTTCTATCCGAAAGTAATCCAGGCCGGTTTCTCCGATCGCCACGACTTTGGGGTGATCTGCCAGGTGGAGCAGCGTGGCCACATCGGGATCCACCCCTTCTTGGGAATCTGGATGAACGCCCACCGCCGCAAACAATTGACGGTGAGATTCGACCAGAGCCAGCATCGCCGGAAAACGTTCCAGCGTCACTCCTGCACACAAGGCATATTCGACTCGATTAGCCGTCATCGAATGTATGACCTGGCCGATTCTGCCGGAAAGCTCGGGAAAGTCCAGGTGGCAGTGGGAATCGACCAGCATCTGAGGATCTCGGCGGCTGAGTAAGGCGAAAATGGAATTGGGATTAGCCCCTGGCCGGGGCCAGGGAACGAAGGTAACGAGTGGCCAGATCTTCGAGAAACAATTGGGTATTCAAGGGATGGCGCGCGACAGCCCGAATTCGCAGGAGATCATTGTAACAACTCATCAGTCCGGTCCCGGACGCCTTGGCCGCCAAAGGCGCCAGCGTGTCCCGCCATCCATCGTGGTACCTTAGTCCTCCGGTAGTCTTGAATAGCGCTAGGTCGAACACCCACTTTTGCACCATATCCACCAGTTGCGGCAATCCCAAACCCTGTTCGCCTTTGAGCAGCGTCGCCCATTTCATGGCCATCGCTATCGGATCCACGGGCTTATTGGCAAGAGCCTCGACGACCTTTTGATACGACTCCAATCTGCCCTGCCCTGCCCACTCCGCAGCGAGCAGCGGTGCCCCCCCGGCCAAGCGAAGGAGTTCGTCGGGTTTCTTCACCCCTTCGTTACTTAACCAGCGACTGGCCAGAAGTGGATCAGGGCGCCCGAACGTCATATTCCTACAGCGGCTGCGAAGCGTTGGAATCAACCTGCGCCAGGAGTTAGATATTAATATGAAATATACACTTGCCGGTGGTTCTTCAAGTACCTTAAGAAGTGAGTTCGCGGCCGCGTGGTTCATCGATTCGGCCGGTGAAATGACGACGACCCGATTGCCCCGCCGGTGACTGCCGACATACACGAAATCCGTCAAGTTGCGAATCTGATCTATCCTGATGGGCCCCTTTCCCGGTTTGCGTGCAGCCGCCCCAGGTTGAACATCGTCACCGGCTTCCTCGGGCTCGTCTCCATCATCTGGCTGAATCAAGCGGAAATCGGGGTGATTGCCTGCGGCGAACCAAATACATGAGCTACATAATCCACAAGCCATGCGTTCGGCGCTAGCCGTACCATCGGACTGTTCGCAGAGCAGACGTGCCGCTAGCGCCTGGGCAAATGCTAATTTGCCCAGGCCCTCCGGGCCGCCCATGAGCATCGCATGAGGCATGCTATTGGCCTCTGAAAAGAGCTGATGCCAGATGGTGGCCTGCCAATCATATATATTCATTAACATATAGATATGATGTATTGTTCGAGCTCTACTTGAATTTCATCAAGTGATTTCGTGGCATCGACGCGGATAATTCTTTCCGGTTCCTGCTGGGCCCTGTGTTGATACGCACTGCGCACACGTTCGAAAAAGGCCCGCTGTTCCTGTTCGAAACGGTCTAGTGCATTGCCGGATGCGGCCAAGCGCGCCCGTGCAACCTCGATCGGCGCATCGAAGAGCAAGGTCATGGTCGGCTGCAAACCAGCTTGTACCCAGCTCTCCAGAATTTCCAGCTTGTTCCATTCCAGACCGCGCCCGCCCCCTTGGTAGGCGAAGCTGGCATCGGTAAAACGGTCCGATACGACCCACTCGCCTCGATTCAGTGCCGGCACGATCACTTTGTCGAGGTGCTCGCGGCGAGCCGCGAACATGAGCAATGCCTCGGTCTCGATGTGCATGGGATCATGCAGCAGGATTTCACGAAGTTTTTCGCCGAGAGCCGTGCCGCCCGGCTCGCGCGTTGCCACCACGCGTTTGCCGCGCCGGCGCAACAACTCCACCAGCCACGCATGGTGGGTACTTTTTCCGGCACCATCAATGCCTTCCAGCGTTATAAATTTGCCGCTCAAGGCCTATTTCCCTCTCTGGTATTTGGCGACTGCGCGATTATGTTCGTCGAGATTGCGCGAAAATTCGCTCGACCCATCACCGCGTGCCACAAAGTAAAGCTTGTCGCTTCTGGGCGGATGCAAAGTCACTTGTAGCGAGGCCAGACCCGGCATGGAAATCGGCGTTGGCGGGAGTCCCGCTCTCGTGTAGGTATTGTAGGGGGTATCGAACTGGAGATCGCGTTTTCGCAGGTTTCCGTCGAACTTATCCGCGATCCCGTAGATCACGGCCGGATCCGTCTGTAGCATCATTCCCAGGCGCAGGCGGTTGCTGAAGACAGCGGATACCGCTGGGCGATCTTCGTCTCGCCCGGTCTCCTTCTCGACGATGGAAGCCATGATGAGCGCTTCATAGGGCGTCGCATAGGGAACACGGGGGTCGCGACGCTGCCACTCAATCGTGAGTTGTTGCTGCATGGCACGATAGGCGCGTTTAAGAACGTTTAGATCGCTGGAATTCTTGGCAAAAAGATAAGTGTCGGGAAAGAACAACCCCTCCGGATGTCTTTCACTGGCATTGATTAGTGCGAGGATATCCCGATCCTTCAAGCCGGATGTCGTATGCTGTAAGGCCGGATGGGCGTCCAGAGTCGCCCGCAGTTGGCGGAAGGTCTTGCCTTCAACGAATACGATTTCCGCTTGTGTCACATCGCCGCGAGTCAGCTTGCCCAACAGCAGCCAGGGTGTTACGCCCT
>Ga0172379_10002881_pt1 | contig 28947 bp, 25 predicted proteins | sample GrowelOW334metaG_FD_119756 | JGI IMG/M metagenome (GOLD analysis project Ga0172379, IMG submission 119756) | Groundwater microbial communities from an aquifer near a municipal landfill in Southern Ontario, Canada - Groundwater well OW334 metaG | ecosystem: Environmental > Aquatic > Deep...
CAGCAACACATTGACATCATGCTGAAATCTTCGGTCATATTTAGTATTTGGTTTTTCATTTCTTGGGTGCAAAGATACATCATCGAAAATGCTATGTCAAGAACTTTGTTATTTTCATTGCATTTTTATCAACGAAACCGTTAATAAATTCGTTCAATATCACTTTATTAAAATCCGGGATTACCCAATTGCTCCGATCGAAGTTAATAAGAACTCTAAAAAACTCGAATTAAAACTCCCATTTAAATCCTAAAGTAGGATTGATTTGAATTTCTGTTTTACCTGGAATAAAATTATTACTTATTTCAACTTCACCTCCCAAAGCTAAATGATTACCAAAGTTTATCCAAAGTTGAGGCTCGCTTAAGAAAACAAAATCCCTTGAATCTGTAGCGAAGTTTTTTGTTGTCCAAAGATAAAAGAAACCCCTAAAAGTAATTTTTTCTTGCAAAAAAGGAATAGACCAACTCCCAATTAGCTGCATATCACTCCCTTCTGAAAAATAATCTTTACGGTAAAGCAAGTCGGTGTTTAAGACAAAAATCCCAAAGTTAACCGGGTAACTTAATCCGATAAGCCAAACATGCCCTAACGGACCCCAAGGCGCCGTTCCATCGTTATAGTGAACAGTTGCAGAAATATTTTCGATAGGAAGAGGAAGAGAAATATAACGGGCAATCTCAAAATATCCGAGTGAAGCGCTCTTGTTTCCTGGATGGTTAAAATCAAAATCAACGAATAAGTAGGTAGAACCATATTCATCCGGTTTAAACATTTCAAAAGTGGAAGTGAAATATTTTCTATCCTTGCCAAAATCATAATGAAGCTGAAAATTTTGAGCAAATGTGGAAAAACTAAAAAGCAGTACGGCAAGAAGTATTCCTTTTTTCATGTGATCCTCTTTTAGGGTTATTTAATTCTATTTTTTTAATAACGAAAGTTTCTCAGCAAACTCATCGGAAAATTTTCTGATCATTTCACTCACTTCAAAATTATTGGTGGCTCTGTTGTAAGTGTCAGCCATTTTTAAAAGTGTTTGATGAAAGAGAATATTCATATTTTCAACTAACATTTTATGTGTCCAAAGATCGATTCCAAAAGTAATTTTTTCTTCTTTATCCCAGAGAGAAAGCATCATCGCATCGGCATCCTTTTTCCCCTCAAAACCGGCATTATCTGCCTGCCAGGAAATTGTTTGCGGAACATCATGTTCGTCAAGTTCAATGTTAAGGGTAATTTTTGTTTTTTTGTTCATGGTATAACTTAAATTATTAGAGATTTTTAGTAAAAAAGAAGTGTTAGGTCATAAAAATTATCAAAAGAATAACACTTATTTTTTTTATATTGACAAAATAAAAAATAAATCATAGGAAAAAAATTGAAACAGACAGTTTTGCTCATTATCAGCTCATTAGTTTTATTCTCCTGCGGAGAGAAAATTTCAAAATCAACCGATCTTAAAAGCTCTAAAGAGAAAGCAAGTTACAGTATCGGATTCAGAATTGCCAAAGATTTTAGATCAAATAAACTAGATGTTGACTCGGAAATAGTCGCTAAAGGTTTTAAAGATGGATTATACGGCAAACAACTTTTAACCGATGAACAAATCAACAAAGTGCTTATGGATTTTCAACGCGAGATGTACGAAAAGAAAATGAAAGAAGCTCAAGGGCTTAGCGGCAAGAATAAAAAGGATGCTGAAATATTTCTTGCACAAAACAAAAGCAAACCGGGAATTAAAACCACGGCAAGCGGGTTGCAATACTTGGTAATCAAATCCGGTTCAGGTGTTTCGCCGAAAGCTACCGATAAAGTAAAAGTTCATTACATCGGCAAATTATTAAACGGTACTGAATTCGATAATTCGTACAAAAGAAATCAACCTGCGGTAATTCAATTAAACGCTGTTATTAAAGGCTGGGGTGAAGCACTGCAATTAATGAAGGTTGGCGATAAATGGGAATTATTTATTGGTCCTGATTTAGGGTACGGTGATGCAGGCGCCGGAGATGTTATTCCTCCTGGTTCTCTTTTAATTTTTGAAGTTGAATTAATGGGAATTGAAAAATAATTATTCAATAGAAATGCTTTTATGAAAAAAATATTGTTTGTCTCCTTTGTATTTCTTTTCGTCTTCTCAAACGCCTATAAAGCGCAGCAGAAAATTACTCCGCCGGATTGGAGTTATGATAAGACGATTTATGAAGTGAATCTAAGGCAATTTACTCCTTCGGGAACGATAAAAGAATTCCGGACTCAACTTCTGCGATTAAAAAAACTTGGAGTGGGGATTCTTTGGTTTATGCCGCTCCATCCGATCGGTGAAAAAAATAGAAAAGGAACGTTGGGCAGTTATTATTCGGTTAAAGATTATTATGGACTTGATTCATCGTTAGGAACGAAAAAAGAATTTCAATCTTTAGTTAAAGAAATTCACAAACTCGGCATGCATGTTATTATTGATTGGGTTGCAAACCACACATCTTGGGATAATGATTTGGTCAAAACTCATCCTGATTTTTACTCGAAAGATTCTGCCGGAAAATTTCTTCCTCCGGTTGCCGATTGGTCTGATGTGATTGATCTGAATTATAATAACAAAGAATTATGGCAGTACATGTCCGGTGCAATGGAATATTGGTTGCGCGAATTTAATATTGATGGATTCCGTTGTGATGTAGCCGGAATGGTTCCTGATGAATTCTGGAATTACCTTTATCCGAAATTATCATCACACAAAAAAGTTTTTATGCTTGCTGAAGATGAAAGACCAATCGATCATTCGACTTCATTTGATATGACCTATTCGTGGGATTTGTACCATCTGTTCAATGAGATTGCGAAAGGGAGGAAACCGGCATCAGCTGTTTTCTCACAGCTTCAAAAAGAAAAAGGTAATTATCCGACTCAGGCATTTCGTATGAGATTTATAACTAACCACGATGAAAACTCGTGGAACGGAACCGAGTTTGAACGACTTGGAGACGGTGTTAAAGCGTTTTCTGTATTAACTTTTACTTTACCGGGAATGCCACTTCTGTACAACGGACAGGAAGCCGGGTTAAATAAACGATTAAACTTTTTTGAAAAAGACCCGATCGAATGGAAGAAATCTGAACTCACTTCATTTTTTGAAACGCTCGCGAAACTGAAATCAGATTTCGCTGTTTTAGATGCCGGCGACAAAGGAGCTTCACTTGAAGAAGTAAAAAACTCAAGTGAAGATAAAGTCATCTCTTTTGTAAGAAGAATGGGGAGTGAAAAAGTATTTGTTGTGGTAAATCTTTCTAAAGAAAAAGTAAACGCAAGTTTTGTTGTAGCTCCTGAAATGAAAAATGCTGCAGATTACTTTTCAAAGAAAAAAGTAAAAATCGGCAAATCATTTGCAATTAATTTGCAACCATGGGATTACAAAATATTTACAAGTAAATAAATTATTTAAGGACACTTTTTAAAATCTTTGATGAACGAAAAATTTGAAGCAGTAATTGGGTTAGAAGTTCACGCACAGCTTTTAACAGACACAAAAATATTTTGTGGTTGTTCAACCAAATTTGGTAACGAACCGAACAGTAATGTTTGCCCGATATGTTTGGGTCATCCTGGTGTGCTTCCGGTGCTTAATAAAAAAGTAGTGGAATTTGCTTTGCTGATGGGCGTTGCAACTAAATCTACCATTAATACAAATTCTATCTTCGCGCGTAAAAATTATTTTTATCCTGATTTGCCGAAGGGTTATCAAATCTCGCAGTACGAAAAACCGATCTGCGAATTCGGTTCAATTGAAATTGAAAAGAAAGACGGGACGAAAAAAAATATCGGCATCACCCGCATTCATATGGAAGAAGATGCCGGCAAATCAATTCACGATAGAGGCGAAACCACAAGCATTGATGTGAACCGGTGCGGAGTTCCTTTGCTTGAAATTGTAAGCGAGCCGGATATGCATTCTGCCGAAGAAGCGTATCTCTATCTTGCGAAAATAAAACAGCTCGTTCAATATTTAGAAATTTGTGACGGTAATATGGAAGAAGGTTCGCTTCGGTGCGATGCAAATATTTCCGTTCGTCCGTTCGGACAAAAAGAATTCGGTACAAAAGCAGAAATTAAAAACATGAATTCATTTAGAAATGTTGAACGGGCAATCAATTATGAAATTAAGCGGCAGATTGAATTGATCGAAGACGGCGGGAAAGTAATTCAACAAACGTTACTATGGGACGCAGATGCAAATGAAGCTCATCCTATGCGAAGCAAAGAGGAAGCTCATGATTACCGCTATTTCCCCGATCCCGATTTAGTACCGATTGATATTAACGTTGAATGGTTTGATGAGATCAAGGCAAAAGTTCCGGAGCTTCCCGATGCAAAGCGAGAAAGGTTCATCAGCGGTTTTCACCTCCCGCTTTATGATGCAGAAGTTTTAACGCAAACAAAAGAACTTGCAAATTATTTTGAACAAGTGACAAATGTAACGAACGACTACAAAGCTGCGTCTAACTGGGTAATGGTTGAAGTTTTAAAAGTTTTGAATGAACAGAAAATTAATGTTGAAAACTTTGCAGTCACTCCGCAAAATCTCGGCGGATTAATAAATCTCATTCAGCAGGGAACCATCAGCGGGAAAATTGCGAAAGATGTTTTTGCAGAAATGTTGGAAACAAAACAAACAGCGGAAGCAATCGTTAAAGAAAAAAATCTTGTCCAAATTTCCGATACTTCGGAAATAGAAAAAATAATTCAACAGATATTTGATGCAAATGAAAATCAAGTAAAAGAATTTCTCGAAGGGAAAGAAAAAGTGTTTGGATTCTTCGTAGGACAAACGATGAAAGCCACCAAAGGGAAAGCCAATCCGCAAGTAGTTAACGATCTGTTAAAGAAAATATTTGAATCACTTAAACAATAAAGAAAAAACGCATGGCAGAACAACCTGAAAATGAATCACCCAAAACGGGATTACAAAAATTTAAAACAGTTACCGATAAAATTCTTCATCCCTTTGGAAAGAAAGTAAGAAAAGCTCCTGAAACTTTTCTGGAAAAAGTATGGGAATTTTTCCGTTCCCTTTTTTCGGCAGCAATTGCGGCACTTTTTATCATTACCTTTTTTATTCAGAACACACGCATCCCAACCGGTTCAATGGAAGACACGATTCTTGTGGGAGATTTTATTCTTGTAAATAAATTTGTGTACGGACCGAGTTCACCTAAGTATATTCCCTTCACTGAAATTGAGATCCCTTATTTCACAATGCCGTTCTTCAAATTTAAAGATCCGCACCATGGAGATATTGTTGTGTTTGAATATCCCGGCAACAAAGAGCAATTACGCGCCGATGAAAGAATTCCGGGACTGCCGATTCCCGAAGAACAAATTGCGATGAATGTAAATTACGTTAAACGTTGTATCGGTTTACCCGGCGATACTTTTGAAGTTCGCGACAAAGTTGTTTTTGTGAACGGAAAAGAATTTTGGATTCCGCCATACATCAAATATTTGAAGCCATATCCTTTTCCGAAAGATGAAGTGGAGACAGATATTTTCCCCAAAGGAAAACAATGGAATAGAGACTATTACGGTCCGCTTGTCATTCCTAAAAAGGGGATGCAGATTCAACTAAATTTAGAAAATGTTGAAGAATGGCGCACAATAATTGACAGAGAATTTGCAGAACGAGTTGTTGAAGTGAAAGATGGAATTATTACTATAAATGGAAAGGAAGTTCATTCTTACACTTTTCAAAAAGATTATTATTTTATGATGGGTGATAATAGAGATGATTCAGCTGACTCAAGATTCTGGGGATTTGTTCCTCGCGATATGGTAGTCGGTGAAGCGTTTATGTCTTTATTCTCATGGGATAGAGACATTCCTTTCTCGGAACTCTTCCGTCTGTTAGGTTCCGTAAGAACGGAAAGAATATTAAAATTGATCCATTGACGTTTCTTGAATTAAATTGCTTAACGAATATAATTACTATTTAACGTAGCGCAGACTGAAGTCTGCGTTACGAAAAATATAAATAACACATCTTAAGTTAAATTGTTAGAAAATAAAAAAGCCACTCCGATTAACCGGAGTGGCTTTTTTTATGAACACCTAAGTTAATAGGTTTTTACAACGTGTATCTAACACCGAGCTGCATTCTCCAACGGGAAGAAATATCGCTATCAGTATAGACAGAATTGTTAGTAGGTTTAGAGAAGCTATAAACAGGAGTATTAGCAACACCATTGTTGGTAACCAAACCTTGTAGAGCAACAATGTTATAAGTACCAAGACCGGCGGTTTGCACTCTTCCCCAACTGGTGTTAAGTAAATTCGCTACGTTTAGGATATCGAGTGAAAACTGAAAAGTCCCCATTCCTAAAAAGTCAGGCACATCTTGAGTAATTCTTAAATCAAGATATTGCTGCCATTTTTCACGGGCGCCATTTCTTTCGGAAATTTTACCACGGTTTTTGCCGAGATAATCATCATTCTGAATAAATGCATTAAGATCGTCTGCGGTTGTGCCTGCTTTTGTAGCGGCTACAAATTTACCGCCGGAAATTGTTCCAACGAGAATATCACCTGCATCTTTAGGAATGTAGAAAAGATCGTTATACCTAAACCCATCATTGTTCAAGTCACCATTTACAACAAATGAAAATGGGTTACCACTTTGTCCGTTATAAAACAGTGAGATGGTTGTTGGGGCATTCTGGAAGAACTCAGCAGAATAAGAAACAGATGCAAACGCTCTGTGTTTAACTTCCCATTGTGAAGTGGTTAACGCAGGATTATTTGGATCCATATCAATCGGGCTGTAATTCATCTGAGAAGCTGCCTGTGAAGAACTCAAACTGTTTTTATCTTTTGCTTCGCCGAATGTATAAGCAGTATTTACAGAAACTCCACGGGCGACATTTCTTTGCAGTTGGAACATCAAATTATATTGGTAACCGTCACTTGTGTTATACAATTCCATAATATCCCAGAAATTTCCATTTCCATAGTCAGTTCCACCGTATCTTGGGCGACCATCTGCTAAATTACTTGTTGAAGGTTTCAAATTGCCTTTGCGGTATAACATTTCATTTAAACTTTTTGAGTATAAGAATTCTGCGGTTCCGATGAATCCGCAAATTAATTCTTGATCAACGCCAAGATTAAATCTCATAACCTGAGGTAATTTTAAGTTAGGGTCAACGACATCAATTTCAGATTGGAATTTGGCTGCTCCTGTTCCAGGGTCACCAGAAATATATTGGCTTCGAGGATCTGGATTGAACGGTAAAGTCCCAGATCCACCGTAGTTAACTTCAGCAGTAAACATACCGGTATTTCCGAAATTGTTTGACATCCAAACATAAGGGATACGTCCGGTAAAGATTCCAACACCACCGCGTACTTGAGTTGTTCTCTCACCGGTAACATCCCAGTTAAATCCAACTCTTGGAGACCAAAGCATATTTCCACTTGGGATTTGATCTGTTCTGTATTGTGAAAAATATTTTGGAAGAGAATCGTTTTTAGCAGGAGTCGTTGGGAATGTTGGGATATCAACACGAATACCAGCGGTAATTTTTAAAGTTGGTAATATTGCCCATTCATCCTGTGCATAAAAACCAAATTGACTTACACTAAATTCAGCAGCAGGAACTGCACTTGGGTCACGTTGATCTCCAAAGCGTGAATAAACTCTCTGATAATAAGACACTTTATCCGCAGCAAAATCAGCCAAACTATTATATTCATAGTAACCAAAAGCTGAGCGGGCAAATAAATTAGCGAAAGAGAAAAATTCATTATGAGTTCCAACTGTAAAGGTATGGTCTCCCATATATAAACTAAAGTTATCGCTAATTTCGAAGATATCCTGATCTAATTTATTTGCGGATGAAAATCTATCAGGTCCGGCATACATCGAGAAAGTTTTGTTTATTTCTTTTATTAAAACTTCGGGAGCGTCAGCAGATTTTCCTTTCCTTTTGTCTCTAATCGTTGTGTAACCAACTACCAATTCGTTTGACATGGTATTCCCGAAGGTACTATTTAATTGGGCAACCATAGAATTAGTCATATTGCTCATCAAATAAGGTTGAGTATCAAAAAGAAGATTGCTGGTAGTTCTGTAGTTATACAATTTATCAGAACCGGCATCAACAAAATTATTACGCACTGTTAGTTTATGATTTTCAGCTAAGTTGTAATCAAAACGAACAAATAATTTTGAACTTGGCTGTTCAAAAGTGGGTAAATTGAATCCTCCGGCGTTAAATCCTTTTGCAGCAAGAGCCGTAGCAAAAGCGCCGCCTAAAGAATCGATGGAAACTCCAGCCAACCTTGAACCTACTGATAGGTTTGGTTGTGGATAATTATAAATTGTTTTTTCTCCATTTACAAAGAAGAATAATTGATCTTGAATGATTGGACCACCGGCTCTAAAACCAAATTGGTAATCCTTAAATTCATCCATCTTTTTAGTTCTCTTGCCATCTTTATTTATGAATTGTCCGGACATGTTCTGGTTTCTTCCAAAACCATAAACTGAACCATGATATTGGTTGGTTCCACTGCGGGTAATTGCGTTAATTCCACCGCCGGTAAAACCACTTTGTCTAACATCGTAAGGAGCAATAACTACTTGGAATTCGCTTATTGCATCCAAACTAATAGGGGTAGTTCCCGATTGTCCACCAGGAGTACCGCTATTTCCTAAACCGAAAAGGTCATTATACTGTGTTCCGTCAATCTGAATATTGTTATATTTTGAAGAACGTCCGGCAGCGCCTAACCCGCTACCAGAAAATAGAGGGGATAATTTTGAAAAAGACTGAAAATCCCTTGTTGTGGTTGGAATTTCCTGCATCGATTTTTCAGAGACGTTTTGAGAAGAACCGGTTCTTGCCTGGCTTAAAATTGCACTTTTTTCTGCTGTAATAGTCAATTCGTTAAGAGTAACTGAAGATTCCGGCAATTTAAAATTGATCATTAAATTTTGAGCCAACTCAAGATAAACATTTTCTTTTATTTGAGTGTTGTACCCAACGAACGAAACAGTAATTTTATACGGTCCACCTGTCTTTAAACCGGTCAAATTATATTTACCATCCATACGAGTAGAAGTGCCATAAACCGTTCCAGTTGGAACATGAACAGCCATTACTGAAGCTGCCGGCAAAACTTCCCCATCCATTGCAGAAACTTTTCCATTTATACTAGCGGTTGTAATTCCCTGCGCTAGTGATATTTGGACCACCCCGAAGAACACCCCGAACAAAAGCATTTCAAAGAGTAACTTTTTCATAGTTTAGAATACCTCTATTTAGTTAGTAAAATTTGAACATCTAAATTTCACTCTTTTAAATCATTTATTCAAATAATTTTTTTTTTAATAAAAAAAAAATTTTTTTTTGATTTACCGGAATGTATTATCTTCCAAACCCATTAAAGGAAAATGTTAAATGAAAATTCTTTCGCTTGATTATCAAAAATATTCTTTACATAACGGTTTGGAAGTTATACTTTATCCCGAAACTTCACTACCTATTACGGTTGTTAATCTTTGGTATAACGTTGGCTCAAGCAGAGACTCTAAAAGGAAAACCGGACTTGCCCACCTTTTTGAACACATGATGTTCCAAGGTTCGAGACATGTTAAAAAAGGAGAACATTTTAAATTTATACAGGACAGCGGAGGAACGTTAAATGCTTCCACAAGTTTTGATGTGACAAATTATTTTGAAAAAATTCCTTCTGATTTTCTCGAAACAGCTTTGTGGCTTGAATCGGACAGAATGGGTTTTTTTCTTGAAGCATTGACTGACGAGACGCTCGCAAATCAAATTGAAGTTGTTAAAAACGAGCGGCTCGAACGTTATGATAATCAGCCATATGGGCTAACGTGGGAAAAAGTTTTCGGTTTGCTCTATAAAGAAACTCATCCATATCACGCTCCAACGATTGGTTACATGAAAGATATTTTGTCTTATAATCAAAAAGATGTGGGCGAATTTTTTAATACTTATTATCAGCCACGGAACGCTTCGGTTGTTATTGCCGGTGATTTTGAAATCGAACAAACAAAAGACCTCATTGAAAAATATTTCGGCGAAATGAAATCCGCAAAAGAAGTTTCTCCATTGCTAACTGATGCTAAAAATCTTTTGGAATCAAAAAGCGAAATAGTTTACGATGCTGTAAGTTTGGAAAAAATTCTCCTTGTTTGGAACACCGAAAAAATATTTCATGAAAATAATTTCGCTCTTGATATTTTGTCCGATATTTTAACCGGTTCAAAAAACGGAAGACTCTACAACATCCTGGTGCTTCAACGTGAACTTGCATTGCAAGTTTCGGCTTTCCAATTTTCCGGAAAGTACGGCGGATTTTTCTGTGTTACCGCAACTGCAAAACCGGGCAAATCATTGGATGAAATAAAAAAAATAATTCTGGCGGAATTGGATCATCTTTTTAAAAATGAAATTACAAGTGAAGAATTAACCCGCGCAAAGAACGGCATCAAAGCTAATTTTATATACAGCATGCAAAGTTTGGATTCGGTAGCAAATCATTTAAACCATTACAATTTTTATTTGGGTGAACCAAATTCATTTTCATTTGAGTTAAGTCTCTACGAAAAAGTTGAAAAGGAATCGGTGAAACAATGTGCTTTGTATTTTGATAAACCGTATGTTGATCTCCGCTTTGTTCCAAAAGAAAAGGAAGTGAAGTTATGATGATTGATAGAGCAACACCACCCCAGATTATTGAGCATGCAAAATTTCATCTTCCGGAAATTCAACAAATAATTTCTGCAAGAGGAATGAAAGGATTGTTCATTCAAAAAGCAAAACTGCCGATGGTTCAATTTACACTTATCGTTTCAACCGGCTGTATTTTGGATGAAGAAGGAAAAAGCGGGCTTGCAAATCTTACTGCGATATTAATTGATGAAGGCGCCGGCGGTTTAAGCGCACTTGAATTGAATAATCGTTTTGAATTGCTTGGTTCATCGATACAGATTTCCATTAACCATGAATTTATGTATTTCACAATTCTTTCACTCGAGGAGAAATTTGAGGAATCCATCTCTTTGCTTAGCAAAATTCTAACTGAACCTCATTTTGAACAAACTGAATTTCTAAGAGAGAAAAGTAAAGTGCTGGCTCAATTGCTTCAAATAAAAGATGAGCCGGACACAATTGCAGATAGAGTTTTTGAAGAACAAGTTTTTGGCGCTCACAACAAGCTCGGACATTTTAATTTGGGAAAAGAAAAAGATATTGAGCTTCTTTCAAATGAAGACGTGAAAAACTTTTATCACTCATTTATCTCATTCGGCAGATCAGGCTTTGTTTGTGCCGGTTCCCTCAATGCCAACGATTTGAAAAAATTTATAGATCAGTATGTAGATAGTTTCGGGGAGGAGAAAAATGTTGCTAATCCGATGTTTCTTGTTCCTGCAAAAAAGCGGCGTTTATTTTACGTACACAAAACTGACGCTCAGCAAACGGAAATACGGATCGGGAATCTTTCCGGTAAACGAAGTGATAGTGATTTTTATGCTAAAGCTGTAATGAATACAATTTTAGGCGGTCAATTTAATTCGCGAATCAATTTTAAACTTCGCGAAACAAAAGGCTTTACCTATGGTGCAAATTCATATTTCGCTTATAGAAAAGAGATTGGATATTTTTCTCTAACTACTTCTGTTCAATCGGAACATACAGTTGAAGCGGTTCAAGATATTTTTTCCGAATTAAAACAAATTAAAGAAACAATAAGCGCCGACGAGCTTGAAGCTGCAAAGCTTTCGATCATCAGAAGATTTCCAAGTAATTTTGAAACTTACTATCAGCTTGCGTCAGGGTTAAACACGCTTTATACTTATGATTTACAGCCTTCCTACTTTGATGAATATCTTTCCAAAGTGCAAGCAGTAACTATTGATGATGCGCTGACCGCAGCAAAAGAAAATATTAAAGAAGATGAAATGGTTGTTGTGCTTGTGGGAGATAAAACGCAATTTATTAACCAGGTTAATGAATTTGGGTTTGATGAAATCATGGAAATGAATGAGAATGGGGAACCGCTCATTTCCCCTTAAGTTGTATCACCGCCGTGGAAGGGAGTACAAAGCGGATTCCTTTTTTCTTTATATTTTTTATTTTATCAAATGAAGTATAAAAATAATCGGCGGGAAGAAGCATTAATATTATTTTAGCTTTTTTTAGCTTTTCTATTTCTCCATAAAAACGCGTTTCTACTTCATTATCTTTTACCTCTGAAAGGTTTGTAAACGAATTGGACGAATAGAGAGCATATTTCCGTTTTGTAAATTCCTTCCGTACTTTCTCAAACATGTTTGAACTTAAGAGACTTGACAACGGGTGAACGAAGAAAAAAGTATTTCTCGGGTAATATCTCAATAAAGAATTTACTGCCAGTTTATTCCTCACGAATGGAAATTTTTCAGCTAACGTAAATTCCGAATTAGGACTTGAAACTGTTATTTCAACAATATATTCTTTTCGGGCTTCCAAAATAGTCTTTGTGAATTCCGTACTTTTATTTTTCGGCTGCAGGAGGAACGCAAAACTCTCAGGTATTTCTAATAATTTTTTTAACTCCACTTCCGAAAGATTTTCATAATCGGTTAAGGCGAAAGCTATACTGCCATTATCCCGGTGAATCGAAGTATCTTGGAATATCTCAGTATAAAATTTCTGTTTCTTACCGGATGAAATTTCTAAAAGTGATTTTTTGTTTAATATCATTTCCAAGGAAGAAATTGAAACATTCTTACCGGTGAAATTTCCAAAAATGCTGTGAAGAAAAACCGGGATAGGAACATCATACGGAAGTGTTAAACGATAAGAGTGCGTTAACGAATCTTCTTTTTTCTTTGGTGATTTTATTTTTTGAAGTAACCCATCATCTAAATAGAACTCGGAAACACTTTTTAAGAAAAGGGAATTGATTTCATCGGAGGGAATCTCCGACGTGTTGATTTCAATTTCTTTTGGAGTAAAAAAAGAAAGAAGGATATTTGCAATCAGCAGGAAAACAGCTAATGCAAATAAAAGAATAAAAACGGTGCGAAATTTCCCCGTCCGTTGTTTAGATTGGTTTGAGGAAGATGAAGAAATCATTTATGAGTAAAATCCGGTTTCCGTTTCTGCAAGAAGGCAGAGGTTCCTTCTTTAAAATCTTCCGTTCCGGTAGTTAAAGCAAAGAGAGAAGCTTCATAAATTTCGCCCTGACTTTGTGATAACTCCTTAACTGACTGCATCGCTTTCAGCGCGAGTCTAACGGCTTGCGCCGGTTTACCAGCAATTTTATCGGCGAGTTCTTTTGCTTTTGCAGCAAGTTCATTTAAAGGGTAAACATGATTGACTAAACCAAGTTGAAACGCGGTTGGCGCGTCAATAAAATCGGCGGTAAGAATATATTCAAGCGCTTTAGAAAAATTTATTAATCGTGTTAAACGCTGTGTTCCGCCGTAACCGGGAATGAGTCCCAAGTTTATTTCCGGCTGCCCGAACTTTGCATTTTCGGACGCTAATCTAATATGGCAGGCTAATGACAGTTCGCATCCGCCGCCAAGTGCAAAGCCGTTTACCGCTGCAATAACGGGCTTTGAAAGATGTTCAATAAATGAAAAAATCTTTTGTCCTTTTTCTGCAAAATCTTTTGCGGCTAAAGGAGAAAGTTTATTCAATTCGGAAATGTCGGCTCCGGCAACGAAAGCTTTTTCTCCGCTTCCCGTTAAAATTACTGCGCGAACTTCCGCATTATGTTCAATCGAAAGAAAAGCATCGTAGATTTCGTTCAATGTTTCATTATTCAACGCATTCAGTTTTTCCGGACGGTTGATTGTAACTGTTGCAACGTTGTTTTCAATTTCAACTAAAAGATTTTTGTAATTCATATTTCTCTCTAAAAACTTACGTATAAAGGTAAACGTACTTTCATATCAAATGAAAGATACTGGTTGTTTTGCAGATAATTATAAGATGCGAGCATCTCAACTAAAAACATTGAAGCTCCAACGCCAATACTGAAACCGAGTTTCGAACCTTCTTCCAAAAAATTATTTTTGCCGGAAGAAATTTTAAACTGATGCAGCTTTTGGAAAACAGTTAGGTTGGCAGAAACTTCAATGCTTGGAAGAATGAGAACAACGTTTTGTAATATTGGTGAAAGATAATATCGGGCGCCAAATGAAAGCGGAAGTAAACTTGTAGAGAAATGAGAGTAGGTTGATACTTGATAAAAACTTTGCGCCCCGGGGAATTGTTCAAAACCGACTTTTCCGAAAAGGAAAAGTGGAAGATATTCGTTGTTGGTATAAGCAACTTCTACATTGAATCCATATCCAAGCATCGTTGTATTGTTGAAATCAAAAGTGGGAATGCGAGGACCAACTCCAACTGCAAGAAAAGTTCCTCTTGCTTTATCGGAGGCATAATTCACCGAAGTGAAACACAAAAGGGAAACAGTTAGTATAATAAAATATTTTTTCATTGCTTGGAAAATTTTCTTCGTCAAATATAAGAAAAGAATTAATTAATCTTTTGGCTTTCCCTTTTCAAAAATATAACCGTGAGAAAAGATAACAGAAAATAAACCGGCAAGATGAAGGTGACAAACTTTTTATTAATATCGAAAAACCCATCCCAACCGGTATATGTTTTTGCCAGAAATAGTTGCAGCAATGTTTCGGATTTACTTCCGAATAGTAACAGCGCCATCCACACGGTTGAAAAAAAATAAAAACTAAATGTAAATACATTGTTCTTTTTATAAATAAAGAGCGCTATCGTTAAAAGAAGAAGCACATAACTTATAATTGAAAAAATATTAAAAGTGATTTTCGGGAAACTTAAAAATTCCGGCGCAAAGAAAAAAAAGAGCAGAAGAAAATTCGGCAATATTTTCAACCTAAAAGAAGATTCCACCGTGTGCAATAAACTAAAGAGAATTAGAAACTGCGGAAAATTCCAGATGAAATAAATGGGAAAGTCAACGATGGAAGATAAACCCAATTCATAAAAATAATCAGGATCGCCAAGCTCAATTTTATTTTGGAGGAATAATCCACCGATAATAATTACCGGTGGAAGTAGAATGAACAAAAACATTCGGAAAAATTTTTGAAATGAAAAGGAAAGCAAAGAATTCTTCAACGGTTCTACTCCATTAAAGAAAAGAAGAAAAACTCCGGTAAGAAAAATGATTCCGTAAAATCTAAAGCCGATTACGAAAAAATAATTAGGAAGATTAAAATAACGGAGAACAAAATTCAAACCGGTAAGGATGAAAAGCATAAGAAGATAAATTGAAACCGGAATTTTTTTCAAGTTGAATTAATTTCCTTTTTCAATTTGATTTTGAGGCGTTTGTTTTTCAGTTGAAATTCCAACTCCGTGTTTGTAAACCATCTTTCCGCCGTGTAAACCGGTTTCGTAAACAAAATAACACCCGGCAAAAGCAAGAATAACAAATGCAACTTTCATTTTCATTGCATGTTTGATAAACTTGTTTTTTATTTCGACATTGATCACGAAAAGCGTGCGAAGAATGAGCAAAGCAAAAAAATACCAAAGAGTGATCGTCGCAAAGGTTTCATGTTCCTCCAAAAGGTTTTTGCTTGCCCCAGTCCAATTTTTCCAAACTTCTTCTGCTTGATTACCCGTTAATACAGCAGCAAAACCTCCAAGCACTCCGAGTATTAAAATGATGAAAGCAGCTTTTGTAAAAATATCTTTCTTAAAAACTAAACCAACGATTTCAAGAAAAGTGTAAACAATAAAAAGAGCAATAGGAAAGTGAATTATTTGGGGGTGAAGACTTCCAAGAAATTCCATGCATTATTCTTTCTGGTAATGAAATATAATTACTGATTCGGTTTAAAAACTTTTACTTTTTGTACAGAAGTATAAAAAATTGAAACGCGTAATGCAACTAACAACACTCAACCAACCTATCCGCAGAGAATACTGCCGCCGTTAACATTTAGAATTTCTCCGTTGATATGTCTTGCCAAATCTGACGCAAGAAAAAGAACCGGACCGGCAATATCTTCCGCAGTGGCAATGCGTTGAACGGGAATTGCTTTTCGTTCTTCTTCTTTATATGCTTCATCTGCAAAAACAGAAGAAGCCATTTCGGTATCTACCCAGCCGGGAGCTACACAATTTGTGGTGATGTTAAATTTGCCGAGTTCGGAAGCAAGTGATTTGGTGTAGGAAATTATTCCGCCTTTTGAAGCAGCGTAATGAGAATAATAGGCTTCACCGCGCTGTCCGGCAGTTGAAGAAATGTTAATGATCCTGCCGAATCCATTTCTCTTCATCGAAGGAATAATTTCTTTCGTTACTAAAAAAGTTGAAGTTAAATTTATTTGAATGGTTTCATTCCAATCTTGCAACGACATTTTATCAGCTTCACCGTATTTCCAGATACCTGCATTATTTACAAGAATATCAATTCTTCCGAATTCATTTAGAATGAATTTTACTTTATCAATAATATCGATTTCGGAATTGAAATCAATTTGAATAGAGAATGGTTTGTTGGCAGAAAATGAATTGACTAATGCATCAGCGGCACTTTTATTCTCTTTGTAAGAAAAAACAACTGTAGCGCCGGTTTGATGAAATAATTTTACACAAGCTGCTCCAATGCCTCTTGAGCCTCCGGTGATAAAAACAATTTTGTTATTGAATGATATCATTTTAATACTTTACTTTATATAAAAATAAACCTTTTGCGGGAACAGCTTCGCCCGCCATTTTTCTATCTTTTGCTTCGATAATAGCTGTTAGTTTCTCAAACGGTTTTTTCTCTTTGTGAAAATCTAAAAGTGTTCCGACAATTGTTCTAACCATTCCATGCAAAAATCTATTCGCTTCAATTCTAAAAATAGAAAAGTCTTTTGAACTTCTCCATTGAGCATTTAAAATATCGCATACTTTATTTTTCGTCTCGGCTTCATGTTTTGTAAATGAAGTGTAATCTCTTTCTCCAATCAGCAATTTTGAAAGTTGATTGAGATACTGAATATCAAGCTGCGAATAATAAAAATGTGTGTAACTTTTGAAGAAAGGCGTTTTGTTTCTTGAAATAAAATAAAGATACGTCCGGCTTTTAGCGTCATAACGAGAATGAAATAATGTATCAACTTCTTCAATTTTAGTAACGGCAATATCGTATGGGATCGTATTGTTCAGTGAATACCGGAACCGGTATAAATCGAGTTTTTGTTCGCAAGAAAAGTTCGCAACTTGTCCCAGTGCGTGAACGCCGCTATCCGTTCTTCCGCTTCCGTTAAGCGAAATTTTTTCTCTTATCAATACTTCAATAGCGTCTTTCAACGTCTGCTGAACAGACGGCTGATTTTTTTGTATCTGCCAGCCGCAGTAATTTGTCCCGTCGTACTGAATATGTAGTTTGTAATTCGGCAATTCTCTATCAAAAAAAATCTTATTCTGTCATCTTACGCATGAAATTCTTAATCTTACTCGTAATCATAATCATACTCATTTATTACTTCGATTAAGAGTATGATTAAGATTATGATTAAGACTCCTGCGTAAAGTGAGTTATTCTTTTACAATTATTAAAACAAATATAGGGAGATGTAAAATTATTTCAGCATTGTCAGGTATCGGTTCGGTAAAATTATAATTCTTTAAAGTTAGAACATGCAGTTGACTTCTGTTTAACCGTTTACAAAATTATTTTTCCACTTATCAAAATTGATTTAATATAATGTTGTAACCAGGTTAGCTTTTCTGAAGTCAAAAAAGAAAAATTAAATTTAACCGGCAGGAAGCTTATGTTTTTAATAATTCTACTTTGTGCATTTACTTCACTGGTCTCGGCAAGCACAAAAAATTCTGAAAAAAAATTAATCCTAAAAAAAACAAATACTGAAATTATTATTGACGGCGTTATCGATCCTGCTTGGAGCCGGGCTGATTCCGTTTCTGACTTTTTTCAACTTGCGCCCTACTATGCAAAAGAGCCTTCCAAACGAACGGTCTCAAAAGTTTTAACCACTGGAGACGCTATTTATTGTCTGATGATTAATTACGATAATCGTTCAAATATCCAAAGTAATGCGGGAGTTCTAGATGAATTCGGTTCAAGTGATATTGTTTCATTTATGCTTGATACTTTTAACGATAAAAAAACCGCTTACAAATTTGCCGTAACCGCCGCGGGTGTTAGACTTGATTGCAGACTTTTAGATGACGGGAGAAACAGAGATTATAACTGGGACGGCATTTGGTTTGCGGATTCAAAAATTTACGATTGGGGATTTGTTGTTGAGATGAAAATTCCATACAAATCAATTCAATATAACGAGGATGCACAAACCTGGGGTTTAGATTTTGACCGCTGGATCCCATCACTGACCGAAGATTTATATTGGTGCGAATATGAACAAAATGAAGGACAAAGAATTTCGAAATTCGGACAGCTTGTTTTTGATGACTTCAAACCATCCGTAAAAGGATTAAATCTTGAATTATACCCGCTCGCTATATCAAAAATTTCTTATCTACCGGATGGCAAATACAAAAACGAACCGAATGCGGGACTTGATATTCTTTATAATCCATCACCGAAATTAACTTACCAATTAACGGTTAATCCCGATTTCGCACAAATTGAAGCCGATCCTTTTCAATTTAATATTTCGCGTTACGAAACTTACTTCAGCGAACGCCGTCCTTTCTTTACGCAAGGGAATGAAATATTTATGCCTTCCGGGAAATCAAATAATTCCGGTTTCTACAGCCCGATGGAATTATTTTATTCACGAAGAATCGGTAAAAAATTACCCGGTGGAAAAGAAGTTCCTCTCATTTTCGGAACGAAAGCATTTGGTAGAATTAACGATTGGGAGTACGGCGGTTTTCTAGCGATGACCGGAGAGACTGATTACAATGATGATGGCATCACTAAAAGGGAAGAACGCGCTTATTTTGGATCGGCAAGAATCAAAAAGCAAATTCTTGATAATTCAAATGTTGGAATTCTTTTCGTCGGGAAAAATTCTATCGGAAATAATTCCGGTGTGCTTGATATTGATGGAGCGTTGAGAGAATCCGATTGGCAGTTGGCTTACCAGGTTGCGCGTTCCTTTAAAAATTCCGAAGGAGATTTTGCCGCTTCTGCGGGTTTTACAAAACAAACTACAAGTTGGATGACGTTAATCCGCTCAAGGTACGTAGGAAATAATTTTGATATAAGTCAGGTTGGTTACGTTCCGTGGAAGGGGACAGCTACCTTTGTTGGTATTACTGGTCCTACGTGGTATTATGATTCTGGTTATCTTGCTCAGTTATCACTTTATGGAGGACCAGCATTCTCTTATGAAAAAGTTGATGCTTTTACAGATTACTCCGGGATACTCGGGATTAATATGCAGTTTCGCAACAATTGGGGTTATGAAATTGATTATTCTTTCGGCGAACAGAAAGACTCGGATGTAAAGTATTTCTGTTCGGAATTAACTTTCAGTTCGTGGTTTAATATTTCGCCTAAATGGAATGCGAATCTTTATGGCGGCTACACAAATACATATAATTTTTCCCGCAACTATTTAGCTTTTTATTCATGGGTAGGTTCGTACTTTGCATGGAAACCCTTTTCAATTTTGGATATCGGAACTTCTTATGATATGTTCATCGAAGGAAATCCTTCCGGTAATGTTGAAGACATTACTTATAATGCTCGACCGTACCTTACCATTACTCCCGTTAATGATTTAAACGCGAGAATATATTTAGACAATGTTTTTGTTAAGTCATCGGATAAACTTGAACGCATCATTTTTGGATTTTTATTTTCTTATAACTTTTCACCAAAAAGCTGGATCTATTTTGCAGTGAACGATATTAAAGATAGAAGCCAGGAGTTTGATTTTGCCGGAAATTCTTTACCGGTAAGAATGCATGTTGTTGATCGTGTTGGCGTATTAAAAGTAAAATACCTCTATTATTTTTAATAGAAGGGAAACAGTTTTAGATGTGAGGGAAAAATTCTTTTCCACTTTAGGTTAAATGGATAGAATCATAATTTGAGCATCGTCATTTTTTACTTATTTTTATGTTGCAAAACAAAATTACTAAATGCAATAATTCTTAAATATTGTCTTAGTTATAAATATAGTTAGTATTGGAAAGAGTTTTTTATAGTAATGAATTTTAAAAAAATATTTATTTACGCTCTATTTATTTTAGCGATTGTCCCCAATATACTTTTTTCTCAAACGCAATTTGAATTTCTCCCCGATGGATTAAATTTCCTCCCGCTTCGCGCAAACAGCCAGGAAGCAAAACTTGGCGTTCTTTATTATCCGGAAAACGCCAACCTTAAAGTTGATATCGGCAACACGATGGACTTACTTTCATTTCAATTTCCAGAAAGCAAAAGTAAATTGAATTTCGGAATTGAATTTATGGCATATGCTTCGGTCATCGGGTATGAGCAGCTTCGTTTGCAGATAGACGCTGTCGATGGTTTCTTTGGCGGGAATGCAACATTTTCAAAACCAATTAATGATAACCTCCTTTCCTTCCGCCTCAGATTCATTCATAATAGCGCTCATTTAGTTGATGGCAATTATTGGGTTCATCCTTATCCGAGAGGTTGGACAAAACCGGGTGGACCGATTCCTTTTACCCGTGATTTTGCAGAACTTATTGCAGCAAATACAATCAATTTAGAAAATTACAATTTGCGTTATTATGGAGGCGGAGCCTTTTCTCTTCGTATCCGTCCGGATAATCTTAAACGGTTTTCAGCAACTGCAGGTTTTGAAATTAACAACGATAAAATAATCGGCAAACTATTTAATAAACCGGTAAATGTTTTTCTGGTGCATAATATTAGTTACGCCGGGCTGCCGGATTATTCTTTTACAAATCAATCTCAACTCGGTATTAAATTTGGTAAGTGGGAATCGAAAGGAATTCTCTTCTACTTTTCATTCTATTCGGGCAATAATATGTTCGGCGAATATTTTGATGAAAGAATTAACAAAGTAGGTTTCGGTTTTGCGGTTGATTTTCCATAATATCTTTTTCATTGTAAACTACTTCATCAAATTTTGCCGCTCATCAATTTATTAACTTCGATTACTTAAAAACCGTTATTTTTACGATAGGGTTTTTGATTTGAAATTCGTTAATGAAAGACTTGTGAATGCAAAAAGTAATTGAAGTACAAAATCTCACAAAGAAATTTAAAGAGTTAACTGCCGTAAACAATTTGGATTTGAATGTCTATCGCGGCGATATCTTCGGATTTCTCGGTCCAAACGGCGCAGGGAAAAGCACAACCATTAGAATGTTGACGACACTGATCAATCCTTCTTCAGGCACGATTAAAATATTTGATAAATCGTTGAAACAAAACCGCAATGAAATTTTGAGAAAAGTCGGTGCGATTGTTGAGAAGCCCGACTTCTACGGCTATTTATCAGCTTACAAAAATTTGGAAATACTGGGGCAAATTTCCGGCTGCGATACTTCGAATAAAAGAATTATGGAAATTCTTGAAACGGTTGGACTTGAAAAACGCGCGAAAAGCAAAGTGAAAACTTTTTCCCACGGAATGAAACAGCGGCTCGGTTTAGGACAGGCGCTTTTACACGATCCCGAATTAATTATTCTTGATGAACCGACTACCGGACTTGATCCGCAAGGAATGAAAGAGATTCGTGAACTCATTATTCATCTCAGCAAAGAAAAACAAAAAACAATTTTTCTTTCTTCTCATATTCTTTCCGAAGTTGAACTTGTGGCTAACCGGATGATAATCATCAACAAAGGAACAACTGTCGTTGAAGGAACGGTTCAAGACTTGCTGAACGCAACTCATCTTAAAGTAACTTTTGAAATTAATGAAATAGAAAAAACAAAAAGCTTACTTGCAGAAACACAATGGCAGAAAAAAATCGAATCGTTCGGCGATTACCAAATTCTTTTTCTTCTTGAAAAAGAAGAGATAGCTCCGCTAAATAAATTTTTGGTCGAACGCGGAATTGGTGTTCATTCCATTGTCCCGAAACGTTCGCTTGAAGAATATTTTCTACTTTTGACCGAGAAGGGAACCTGATGTATACACTTGTTAAAATTGAATTGTATAAAATTTTCCGCAAATGGAGAACGTATATCGGCTTTATGGCGATTGGCGTTTTAGTTCCGGTTATTCAAATTGCCATGTATTTTCAAGGTGCGCACTATCTTGAATTTATCACTCGTAGTTTTAAAGACAATTTTGTATTCGTCGGAAATCTTCTTAACGGATATTTAATTGCATATATTATTCTTGGCAGTTTAACGATACACATCCCATTTTTAATTGCGCTTGTTTCCGGTGATCTCCTTGCCGGCGAAGCAACAGCCGGAACATATCGCATGCTGATTACCCGTCCCATATCGCGGATGAAATTAGTTACCGCAAAATTTATATCCGGATTAATTTATACTAATCTTCTTGTTCTCTGGTTAGCTATAATTAGTTTAGGATTGGGAGTTATCATTTTTGGTGTTGGTGAATTGATCGTTATAAAAGATGCGATAATAATTTTTGCACAAAACGATATTCTTTGGCGGTTCGCGTTCGCTTACGCTTCCGCCGCTCTAAGCATGAGTGTTGTCTGCGCTCTCGGATTTCTCTTTTCTTCTCTTGTTGAAAATGCGATTGGACCAATTGTAACAACCATGACGGTGATCATCATCTTTACCATCTTTTCCGCCATCAACATTGATTTTTTTAGAACGATTAAACCTTATTTATTTACAAACTACATGTCAACATGGCAATTGGTTTTTGATGCCCCGATTGATTATGATGAAATAATAAAAAATTTGTTAGTACTCGCCGGACACATCATCGGCTTTTTCGGCATTACTCTTTTCCTTTTTAAGAGAAAAGATATTCTTACATAAAGTGTTTCAGAAAATTTTGGAGTTGTTATGAAATATTTTTTAGCGTTGTTTTTATTTTTCCAGTTAGGTTTTGCTCAAACAAAGGATGGACGCGAAATAATTGAAAAGGTGAAGAAGAAATTCAGCGAAGTGAAAGACTATCAAGTTGATGTGAAAATAATTGTTGATGTTAATTTTCTAAAAATCCCTCAGACCGAAGCGAAAATATTTTTCAAACAACCGGATAAAGTAAAAATTAAATCTCAGGGTTTTGCCATGCTTCCAAAAGAAGGATTAAATTTTACTCCTCATTCATTATTTCAAAAAGCTTATACAAGTTTTTATGAAAGAGATGAAATATATGATGGCGTAAATTGCGCGGTAGTAAAAGTTATTCCGTTAGGTGAAGTTAACGAAGTTATTCTCTCGACTATCTGGATTGACAAACAAAAATCAGTTATTAAAAAAGTTGAATCAACCACGAAGATGAATGGTACTTTCACAATCGATTTTGAGTATGCGGCTGAAGGGAATTATTTTTTGCCTGCGCAAATGGTTTTTAGTTTTGATGTCGGCAAAATGAATATTTCGCAAAATATAGGAGGTGAGACGCATGACGATCCTGATACGCCGAAAAAGAAAAAAACTAAATTGACAAAAGGAACGGTAAAAGTGTTGTATTCAAATTATAAAGTCAACTTGGGAATCGATGATTCTGTTTTTAAAGAAGAAAAGGAAAAGAAATGAAAAAATTATTAATCGTTTTAGTTTGCTTTACGGCATTGGGCTTTGCGCAAAATCTTTCTGATGTAATGACTACTGAGCCGACTTGGAAAAAAATTGCCGGAGACCAAAATTTCCCGGAAGGTCCCGCGTGGGATGGGAGCGGAAATCTTTATACTTCAAGCTGTCATGGAAAATGGATAACAAAAATTTCGAATGGCTCGGCAGAAGCTTTTCTTACTCCTTCTGGAAATCCATTCACTATTAATCAAACAAACGGTTTGGCAATAGGTAGCGATGGTTATATCTATGCATGCGATTACGGCATCGGTGCAATCTTAAAAATATCTCCGCAAGGCAAAACTGAAATTTATGCTTCCGGTTTCGGAAGGAAAAAATTTAACCGTCCCAATGATTTAGCATTTGACGGCAGCGGCAACTTATACTTTACCGATCCGAAAAGTTACAGCAAAGACACGCTTGACGGCAGAGTGTTTATGATTAAAAGTGAAACACACGAAGTAGTTTTAGTTGCAAATAATTTAGGGTTCCCGAACGGAATTGTTTTTTCGAAAGATTATAAAACAGTTTTCGTTTGCGAATCAGCTAAAAATAGAGTTCTGAAATATTCTATTGCAAAAGATGGAACACTTACAAACCAAACCACTTTTGTTGAACTACCCGGCGGAGATCCTGACGGAATTGCTTTCGACAAAAACGGAAATTTATTTGTTGCTCATTTTGGCGGCGGTGCAATTTATGTTGTTGAGCCAAACGGGAAAATCTTATACAAAATTAAAACTCCCGGATTGAAACCAAGCAACATCGAATTTGGCGGAAGTGATTTTAAAACTTTATTCTTAACCGAAGATGAAACCAATGCCGTCTATGAAACCAAAATGAGAGTTGAAGGAATAAAGCTGATACGCTGATTTCCTTCCCTTCACCTTCATCCATTAAAACTTCAACATCAACCATCGAGGGAGTTTTCCAATCTCCCTCAATCTCTTTAACTTTGAATTAAAAAAAAATATTTATATGAAACTTGCACTCTTCCAGATTGATCCCGTAATTGGGGATATCAAAGGAAATAAAGAAAAAATAATTAATGGATACCGCCGAGCTGTTGAAGACAAAGCTGATTTGGCAATCTTCCCGGAACTTATATTGCTTGGTTATCCGCCGCTTGATTTAGTTGAGAAAAAAGAATTCCGTGATGCGGTCAATGCTGCCGCTAATGAAATTGCCGCACAAACAAATTCCGTAGGGCTTCTTTTCGGTTCTCTTACCGAAGAAGATGATCTTATCGGAACAAATCTTTTTAACTCTGCACTCCTTTGCTATGATGGGAAAATACAATTCGTTCAACATAAAACGTTGATTCCGAATTACGATGTTTTTGATGAGATGCGTTACTTCGAATCTGCCCGAGATGTTTTTGTTCACGACTTCAAAGGAGAAAAACTCGGCATTTCTATTTGTGAAGATATTTGGAATGATAAAGATTTTTGGAAGAAACGTCTTTACTCCAACGATCCCGTTGAACGGCTGCTTGATAAGAAAGCAACTTTTTTAATAAATATTTCTGCAAGCCCATACTCTTACGGCAAACGGCAAGCGCGTTTAGAGATGCTTTCAACACTTACAAAAAAAGACAAAATCGGGCTGGCGTATGTATGTAACGTCGGCGCTCAAACGGATTTAATTTTCGACGGCGCTTCTATGTGTTTTGATAACGGCGGAAATTTAATTCAGCTTGGCAAAAGCTTTAGTGAAGATTATCTTCTTTACGACACCAAAGAACAATATCCGCCGATAATTCAGGTTGAAAGAAGTTTTGAAGAAGAAATTCATGACGCGCTTATTTACGGCTTAAAAGAATATTGTGAGAAATTAAATTTCGAAAGAGTGCTTATCGGATTAAGCGGCGGTCTTGATTCTGCAATTGTCACGTATCTTGCCGTTCAGGCTTTAGGAAAAGAATATGTGCACGTAGTTATGCTTCCATCAAAATATTCTTCAAAGGGAAGTGTAAAAGATTCTGAGAAACTTATTGCAAATCTCGGCATCACATCAAACAAAATTTCTATTCAATCTGTTGTTAATAAAACTTTGGAAATGCTTCATCCAATCTTTGGAAATTTTCCTGAAGATATTACTGAAGAAAATTTGCAATCACGTACACGCGGACTTTTGTTGATGGCGCTTTCAAATAAATTTAAATATCTTTTGCTTTCTACTGGGAATAAATCCGAGATGGCTGTCGGTTATGCAACGTTGTATGGTGATATGTGCGGCGGGCTTGCGGTTATTGCAGATGTTTATAAAACCGATCTTTATCGCATAGCAAATTTTATAAATAGAAATGAAGAAATTATTCCGGATGAAATTTTAACAAAAGTTCCATCGGCAGAATTAAGACCGAATCAAACAGATCAGGATTCACTTCCGCCGTATGCATTGCTGGATAAAATTTTGCAAATGTATTTAGAAGAAAATAAAGAGATTGATGAAATCAGCCGGGTTTTAGGTGAAAGGGATGATGTAAATAAAGTTTTGCATTTAGTTGATCGTAATGAATTTAAACGCAAGCAGGCAGCTCCCGCTTTGCGCGTATCAAATAAAGCTTTCGGATACGGAAGACGTTTCCCGATTGTTCAGGGATGGAGAAAGTAACAAGTGGAAAGTAGAAAGTGGAAAGTGGAAAGTACCAAGTTGAAAGTGGATGGTCAGTGGTCATTAGGCAAAGGTCATTGGTCAAATATCAAAAGGCAAAAGTTAAAATTTTTTTTACTGCCAACTGCCTACTGGTTACTGTTTTCTGCTTACTGCCTACTGCCTACTGCTTCCTTCGCGCAATTCGGAGGGGAACAGGCTCACATTAAAGCATTGTTGGCAAACAAGGATACAATCCATCCCGGTAGTGAAGTAAAAGTTAATGTGAAAGTTTCCGTCAGTCCAAGCTGGCATATCAATTCAAACAAACCGAATGATGATTTTCTTATACCATCAAAACTTGAAATCTCTTCACCGGAAAAAATCAAATTGGTAAAAGTTGTTTATCCGAAAGGAGAAGAACTTAAATTTGATTTCAGCGAGAAACCTCTTTCTGTTTATGAAAATGAAGTTACGTTTGACGCTTTGTTAAAAATTCCGGCTGAGATAAAATCCGGTACGCACAAAATTATTTTTACATTGGAATATCAAGCTTGTAATAACAAAACTTGCATGCCGCCAAATTCAGTTTCCGATACGCTCTCTCTTTTAGTGACCGGTGAAACAACGGTTGCGTCTGCGGATAGTCAAGATTTATCTTCTACAAAAGAACTCACTTCTTTTGAAACTCCAAAAGGAATCAATACACAAAATGATGATTCAATTTTTTCAACACTTGATAAGAGCGGTTTGCTGCTTAGTTTAATTTTTGTTTTTCTTGGCGGACTTGCGCTTAATCTTACTCCTTGCGTTTATCCTCTCATTCCAATTACGGTTGGATATTTTGGCGGACAAGCTGAGGGGAAGACAAGTAAACTTGTTATGATGGGTTTGCTTTATGTGCTGGGAATGGCTTTGACTTATTCGGTTATTGGAGTTGTTACAGCATTAAGCGGTGCGGTGTTTGGTGCGCTGCTGCAAAATACGTTTGTTATTCTTTTTATCGCGCTCATTTTTATTGTTCTTTCGTTAAGCATGTTCGGTATGTATGAGTTTCAACTCCCGAATTGGTTGGTGATGAAAGCAGGCGGCGCTAAAGGGGGATTGTTCGGCGCTTTCTTTATGGGTTTAACAATGGGAATTGTCGCCGCTCCTTGCATAGGTCCATTTGTTTTAGGATTAGTTACCTACGTTGCCGCAAAAGCAGATGTCTTTCTTGGATTTCTTCTTTTCTTTGTACTCGCAATGGGGCTTGGACTTCCGTATTTCCTTCTCGCAATCTTCTCCGGCAAAATAAAGAAATTACCTAAAGCCGGTGAGTGGATGGAAGCAGTAAAACATATCTTCGGATGGCTTCTGCTTGGAATGGCAGCTTATTTTGTTTCACCTATTCTACCGAAAGAAGTTGCGCATTATCTGCTTCCGGTGTTTGGTTTGATTGCTGCGCTCTATCTTTTATTTGTTGATAAGCTCGCAAACAACTTGATGGGATTCAGAATATTTAAAACACTCTTTGCGCTTGTCATTTTTGCTCTTTCGGTTTTTACGTTAATTCCTTCGGAAAAGAAATCGATCGAGTGGCAGAAGTTTTCTGAGGAACAAGTTACTCTCGCAAAGAATGAAGGGAAGCCGGTGATCATTGATTTTTATGCCGATTGGTGTATTCCTTGCAAGGAACTTGATGCCGTTACTTTTTCTAATCCGAAAGTGATTGAAGAATCAAAAAGATTACGGGATTAAAAGCCGATATGACGAAATCCGTTTCTGATGAGGTTGATGCATTGCGGACAAAGTTTAAGATAATTGGAGTTCCTACAACAATACTTGTTGATTCAAAAGGGAATGAAGTTCATCGTTTTACAGGATTTATAAAAGCGGATGTTTTTTTAGAGAGTCTTAAAGAAGTAAAGTAGAAGTGAAGACGAGGTGAATTGAGGAAGAGTTGTGATATCCTCGATTAAATTCTTTTTTTTGAAGACACGATTTACGAATAACGATTAACGATTTTTGATTTTCGATATTGACTTCTAACTTCTAAAATCGTTAATCTTTGTTCTGAAATCAATTTTGGTTCTGGCTACGCCAGTTTAGAAATTAGCGCCGGAATCTTTCCGCAAGCCGGTTCGATATGAATCCGTAGAACAATTTAGAGAATCACTTAACATTTAAATTATTTTTTCTCAAAACACATATTGATCAGATTAACTTTGAAAAAAACTTTTTTCCTTCTTATGTGCATTTTAAGCACAAACTTTGCTCAGAAATATGAGATCACCGGGTCTATACTCGATGGGGAAACAAACAAACCTCTTGGTTATGCAAGTATTCGCATTGACCAAACTACAAATGGGACGACTTCCAATTTTGATGGACTATTCATCTTAAAATTAAATGCAGGAAATTATAAATTAATTTTTTCTTACGTTGGTTATAAAACCGATACGATTTCCGTTTCTCTCCCCGGAACAAAAATCATAAATATAAATCTACAACCGGAAGCGTTGAAATTAGGGGAGGTGGTTGTTTATGCGAGCGAGAATATAGCTTATAGAGTGATCCGTGAAGCGATTAAGAGAAAAAAAGAGAATAGAAAAGGTTTAGTAAATTTTGAATACAACGCTTACGC
>Ga0172379_10002882_pt1 | contig 28942 bp, 14 predicted proteins | sample GrowelOW334metaG_FD_119756 | JGI IMG/M metagenome (GOLD analysis project Ga0172379, IMG submission 119756) | Groundwater microbial communities from an aquifer near a municipal landfill in Southern Ontario, Canada - Groundwater well OW334 metaG | ecosystem: Environmental > Aquatic > Deep...
CTAATTTACGACGAGAAGCTCTGTCCGGCTGACAAGGCAGGCAATACTTTACTCGCGGCAACTGATATTGGCGCAGGCGTGGACAACTGGGTCGGCTTCGGCGACGCCGCCGACTTCTACAAGATTGTCATGACAGACACCGGAATCCTGACGCTGGGCTTGAGCGGCTTGAACGGCAATGCGGATATGACACTGCTGGATGCCAAAGGCAAAGCGTTGAAGAGTTCCGCAAACACCGGAATCAATCCCGAAACGATTAGCGCCGGATTGGCACAAGGGACTTATTACGTTAAAATAACTCCGGGTACCGGCGTAAACGATGCCGCGTATACACTAATTTACGACGAGAAGCTCTGTCCGGCAGACAAGGCAGGCAATACTTTACTCGCGGCAACTGATATTGGCGCAGGCGTGGACAACTGGGTGGGCTTCGGCGACGCCGCCGACTTCTACAGAGTTGTCATGGCGGACACCGGAATCTTGACGACGGGCTTGAGCGGCTTAACCGGCAATGCGGATATGACACTGCTGGACGCCAAAGGCAAAGCGCTGAAGAGTTCAGCGAACACCGGAATCAATCCCGAAACGATTAGCGCCGGATTGGCACAAGGTACTTATTACGTTAAAATTACTCCGGGGACCGGCGTAAACGATGCCGCGTATACACTGACTTACGACGAGAAGCTCTGTCCGGCAGACAAGGCCGGCAATACTTTACTCGCGGCAACTGATATTGGCGCAGGCGTGGACAACTGGGTCGGGTTCGGCGATACCGCCGACTTCTACAAGGTTGTCATGGCAGACACCGGAATCTTGACGATGGGCTTGAGCGGCTTAACCGGCAATGCGGATATGACACTGCTGGACGCCAAAGGCAAAGCGTTGAAGAGTTCCGCAAACACCGGAATCAATCCCGAAACGATTAGCGCCGCATTGGCACAAGGTACTTATTACGTTAAAGTAACGCCGGGTACCGGTGTGAGCGATGCAAATTACACCATGACTGATCAAATCAGTTATTTTGCTGGCGATACCAAAGATAATGCGGGGAATAATATTGCCGCGGCAAAACCCATCGATGAATCACTCCAGACCGGCTGGGTAGGTTTGGGCGACAGTGATGATTACTACAGATTTGATTTGGCGGCTCCGGCCCGGGGAACTTTGCGCTTGTATGATATGACTGGCGGCAATGCAGACTTGTCTCTGTACGATGCAAATGGCAAATTGCTGCAGAAATCAACTAATGCAGCAGTGCTTGAAGATATTATTGCAGGCAGTCTTGCTGCTGGAACCTATTACGCCAGAGTCACTGCCGTAACCGGCAATATTGATTACAAGCTGGACTTCAGCAAAAAGAATATTACAGGGATGCTCGCAAGCTGATATCCACAATACGGAGTATCAGAGCGATGCTTCAGCCTTCGCGCTGTATTTTTTTAGTCTAATTTTCTCCATAAACCATTTTTCCCTTTTGTAAAAATGCATTTAAGATTTAAATTTAAGTTTGATATTTTCTTAAGTATCTTTGGTTTCATAATCTTTTCAGTGCGATTTGCGTGTATGAAATATTTAAGTTCCGTGCTTGTGCGAACCCGGTAACAGTTGCCCGCGGAACCTAAGGAATAATGATGGATAGTGAACCGTTTTTTCTTGAAGTAAATGATGCTTTTCCAGTCAACAGGCTGGTGCATCAGCTTATTTCTGATCAGGCCAGACAATATCCCGACCGCATCGCACTGGTTGAAGGCGACAAAGAACTCACTTATGGCGAACTTGACGGGATTACCGACTCCATTGCAGCCGGGATGATTGCCGGCGGCATCAAGTCTGATGAAGTTGCAGGCGTCTATATTGACCGCTCGATCAACTATATAATCGCACTTCTGGCAGCAGTCAAAAGCGGCGGATGCTATGTACCGATAGACCCGGACATTCCGGCGGAACGGCTGAGCTTCATTATCAATGACACCGGCTGCAGACAGATTCTCAGCGAATCTCAGTATGCCGGTAAATTATCCGGCTTCGCGGGCAGAGTGATTCTGCTCGACAAGCTGGATTTATCCGCACTGACACCGCTGTCCACCCCGCCGGTCATCTCCCCCTCCTCGCTGGCATACATCATGTACACATCAGGTTCCACCGGCACCCCGAAGGGCGTGGAAATAGAGCACGCCAGTCTGTTGAACCTGGTATATTGGTATCATAAGACTTTTGTGGAGAATGGCCCATACCGGGCCAGTCAGAGCGCGGGGCCGGGTTTTGACTCCGCAGTATGTGAAATATGGGCGCATCTAACCAACGGCGCGACTATTTATATAATCCCGGAAATGCTGCGGCTGCAACCGCAAAAGCTGGTCGACTGGCTGACCGCGAATAAAATCAATGAATGTTTCCTTTCCACTCCGGTCGCCGAACTGCTGCTCAGCGCCAACTGGAAAAATAATACTTCGCTGAGATATTTGCAGTGCGGCGGCGAAAAGTTAAACAAGAAACCCGGCAGTACATTTCCTGCCATTTTTTCAAACCGTTACGGCCCTACAGAATGTACGGTAGACTCCACCTGGACAATGTTTAAAGCCGGCGACGATGACGGCAGACCGCCGCATATTGGAATTCCAATCAGTAATTTCAGAATCTACATTCTTGACGAAGAGCTTAATCCGGTGCCGCGCGGAACTCAGGGTGAAATTTGCATTGGCGGCGCCGGTCTGGCAAGAGGTTATCGCCATCTGCCCGAGCTCACCAGTAAAGCGTTTGTTCCAGATCCATTCCGCCCCGGAAAGCGGATATACCGCAGCGGTGACCTGGGGAGTATCAATGCTGACGGGAATATTGAATATTACGGCAGAAAAGATTTGCAAGTGAAAATCCGCGGATTCAGAATAGAACCTGGTGAAATTGAGGCAGTTTTATCACAGCACGAAAACGTATCCAAGTGCGTCGTTATCGTAAGAGAAAAAGAAAATGGAATTAAATATCTGGCAGCCTATTTTATCCTGAAAAAACCGCAGGCCCCCAAACAACTTACAGCGGAACTTCGCGATTTATCGGGCAAATCACTGCCGGAATACATGATTCCAGCCACCTATACGGTACTTCAGGAACTCCCGCTCACGCTTAACGGAAAAGTTGACCGTAAAGCGTTACCGGAACCAGAATTTACCCACAAGGCAATTGCAGATTCCGCGACTGACGCCGATGACCCGCTGCTCAGGACGCTTGCCTCGATCTGGCGCCAGATATTGAATCTGGACTATATCAACCCTGACGATAATTTTTTTATGCTTGGCGGTCATTCTCTGCTGGCAACCGCTTTAAGCCTGGAAATCGAAAAACGACTGCTGGTACAGTTGCCGATCACGCTGGTATTTTCCAATCCCACCTTGAAACAGTTGACTCAGGCAGTAAAACACGGTTCCGGCTCCGGCCGCGCCTCCGTCAGATTTGAAAAAGTCGAAGTTGCTGAAAATAACCTCTATCCCGCCTCAATCGCACAAACGACAATGTGGTTCACGGAGAAATCATCGCATGAGAACAATACCTACAACATTCCTTGCGAAATATATTTACAAGGCGACATCAAGCATGATATTCTGGAAAAATCTTTCAATTTAATTATTAAACAGAATGAATCGCTCAGGACAAGTTTTGAATTTGTCAATGAACAATTATATTTAAGAATCAACCAGCTCCCGAAAACTGAAATACCTTTTCAAGACCTTTCCGTACTGCCGGAAAACGAAAAACAGCAGCAGTATTGTGCTGAAATCAGCAAACAGCGGTTCCAGGTTTTTGACCTGACCCGCGCTCCGCTATTTAATTGCATCCTGCTGAAGTTAAAAGACAACGATTTCCGGTTTATGTTTACAGTGCACCACCTGATTTTTGACGGCTGGAGCAACTTTCTGTTCTTTAAACAACTTGCTGATTACTATCATCAATTTTCTCTTGGCAAAGAACCGTCAGTATCCGCTCCCCGGTGGCGATACGTGGACTTCTGTCACTGGCAAACTAATTACCTAAAGACTTATGCACCGCACGCTCAATTAAAGTACTGGCAGAAAAAACTTGAAAACCATGCGGCCGTTCCGTTGCTGCCAATCCAGAAAAAAGATCAGAGCAAAGGCAAATCCAAGCGCCACCAAGTTAAAATAAGTCCGGATATCACTTGCGGACTGAAAAAACTGGCTGCAGAAAACAATGCCAGTTTATTTATGGTATTAACCGCTCTGCTGCAGCTCCAGATACATAAATATACCGGTGCGACAGATATCATCACCGGTACCACGATCGCAAACCGGAATCTGCCTGAAACCGAAGAGATCATGGGCTTGTTTATAAACACGCTGGCTTTAAGGAACGAAATCAGCGGCAATCTGCCGTTTACCGAATTCCTCGCGCAAGTCAGGAATACCCTGCTGGAAGCTTATGAAAATCAGGATATTCCATATGATATGGTATTTAAAAATTGCAGCGGCAGAGCAAACGGTAAAAAAGCGTTATTCAAGATATTAATGGTGATGCAGAATCTGCCGTGGCCGAAGATAGATTCTTCCCCCATAGATGTGTGTTACGATGAACTCGGCAGCGACACCGCCAAAATGAGTTTGATCATTGTGCTGGAAGAAAGAGATAATATGCTTTGCGGCTGGTATGAATACGATACCGCCCATTTCGAAGAAAAAGACATTGAGGCATTTTTCCGGCAGTACATTTATCTGGCGGAAACTCTGACAGAAAATCCAGATGTGTCAATATCGGATATCCTTATTCCGCGAAAAGACATTTGCCGGTGCCCCGACTGTTATATTATCGGTGAAACCGCACTCGCCAAGGCCGCGGGCGAGATTCTGGTTGATAATGGATTTTATATCAAAGGCATATTCACGGATAATCCCCAAACACTGGCATGGGCGGATGAACACGAAATTCCGTGCCACGCACCGCAAAGACAATTGATTGCGGACATTGTTTCATCAGTGCGCCCGGATTATTTGTTCAGTATCGTCAACGGTTGCATACTGGATCAGCATATACTTAACCAGCCGCTGAAATATGCCGTCAATTATCACGACTCCCCGCTGCCCCGCTATGCCGGGCTAAATTCAACCACCTGGGCTATAATCAACAAAGAACACGCACACGGCATCACCTGGCATCAGATGACCGCGGAAATTGACGCCGGCGATATTCTAAAACAGCAGGCAGTATCAATCTCGCCCGATGATACATCCGGTTCGCTTAATGTGAAATGTACCGGAGAAGCTCTTGCCGCATTCAAATCTCTGGTGCTTGATCTTAAAAACGGATCTGCCGTTCCGATTGCTCAAGACTTGACCAGACGTACTTATAATCCTCGATCCCTGCGGCCTGCTGACGCCTGTACCATTGATTTCAGCAAAAACATCGAGGATATTTCGCCCCTGGCAAAAGCGCTGGATTTCGGCAATTACGACAATCCGCTGGGAACGTTGAAATTCGCATCCGGCAACATGTTCTATACGGTTAAAAAAATCAGTTTTTCAAATGAAAAAATAACTGACGCCCCTGGCAAAATAGTCGAGGTCGGTAATGATAGTATCTCCATTACCGCCGCCAACGGGATTGTCAAGTTGTCTGAAATAACCGATACCGAAGGCAATGCTGTCAGTCTCTCCGCTGCCGGACTCCAACCTGGAAAATTCCTGACCGAAAATTTCAGTCGTGAACTGCTGGACAAATATTATAAAGAATGCGCTGTCACGGAAGAGTTCTGGGGTGAAACTTTGCAGACGCTGCAACTGCCGGAAATCGCAATTCTGGAAATGGAGGACAAGATCAGTTCAAGCTGCGTTAATACTGTGCCGCTCCATTTCTCGATTACTCCTGAAACCAGCCCGGCATCAGTCTTCGCGATGTTCCTGGCAAGAATTTCCTGTGAAGAAGAATTTGATATTCCATTCAATACGCCTTACCCGGCTGGAAATGATTTCCCCTCTATCTTTGCTCGGATCGTGCCGATGCGGATTAAAATTGATTTATCAAAAAATGCGGAGATGAATCTTGAATCCGTCGAGTCCGGTATAAAAACGGTTCTAAAGAAAAAAACCTTTTTCCAGGATGTTTTCATCCGTTACAAAAACCAGAAAAAGATTGAGCAAACTGCGTTCATATTAAAAATAAGCCAGGCCGGCAACTGTGAACTGGAATTATACCAGCAAAAAACCGGAAAATTTTTCGAATGTTTTCAAAATTTCTGCACAAACTTGAAAAAGTCACCTGAAGCGCCACTCCGCGATATATCCATCCTTAGCGACGCTGAAGAATCCCAAATTCTCTACGAATGGAATAATACCGAATGCAATTTTGATCTGACAACTCCGTATATCCGGCATTTTGAAAAAAAGGCGGAAAAATATCCGGAAAAGATCGCGGTTACAAGCGGCAAATGCTCATTGAATTATCGCGAACTTAATCATCGGGCGGCCCGCCTGGCCTGCCACTTGCGGCAGCACGGCATCGGCAATAACCGGATTGTCGGCGTACTGACGGATAAGTCAACGGAAATGGCGATTGCCATACTTGGCATCTTCAAAGCCGGATGTACTTATATGCCGCTGGATATTCAGAGACAGACTCAGGAGAGAATTGAAGCAATGATTTACGATTCAGACACTGAAATCATTCTTTCCGCATTAAGAGACAATGCGATAATTCCGAAGAATATCCCCGGACACATCAAAATAATTGATCTGTCGGAGCTTGAAATCTATGAGGGGGATGTTGCATTAAGGCCGCCGGAAACTGATATTTCCATGGACGATACCGCTTATATTATGTACACGTCCGGTTCGACCGGAATCCCCAAGGGGGTCATGGTATCGCAGCGCAATCTGCTGAATCATAACTATTCTGTCATCCGAGATTACGCGCTTACCGCCGGCGATAACGTTCTGCAATTCAGTACGCTTGGCTTCGACATCTCGATAGAGGAAATATTCCCCTGCTGGCTGGCCGGCGGCACCCTGGTATTCATGCCTGACGGCATGCTTGAATCTCCGAAGAGTCTGTTCGAGTTTATCATACAGAAAAATATCTCATTTCTCGATCTGCCTACTTCCTACTGGCATGAGCTCGCCGACATGGTGAAAGATTCTGAATTTCCGGCTTGCGTCAGACTTATTGCCATCGGCGGCGAAAAAGCATCGCCTGAACGTTTTGCCCGCTGGCGGAAATATGTTCCAGGAACTAAGGTTATCAATACCTACGGCCCCACGGAAACGACGGTCATCGCCACGCTGGGCGATGATCCTGAAACCATCGGCCGGCCGGTGGCAAATACTCATGCATATGTACTGGATAAATTGAAACATCCGGTTCCTGCCGGCATCAAAGGCGAACTCTATATCGCAGGAGCAAGCGTCGCTAAAGGATATCTCAATAAACCTGCAGAGACTGCCGCGGCTTTCATGGATAACCCATTCATCAAAAATGAACGGATGTACAGAACCGGCGACAAAGTAATTTTCACGCCGGACGGGGAACTGATTTTTGCCGGCAGAATAGATGATCAGTTCAAGATCCGCGGATTCAGGATAGAACCTGATGACATAGAAACTGTTCTGTCCAGGCATCCGGACATACGCGCCGCCGCTATCAAATTGTGTATCAATGAAAAAGACGGTTCCAAATCAGTAGTCGCCTGTTTCGTTCCATTCACGAAGAGTTACGATATTAACAACATCCGCGAATTTGCCAAAGCGCAATTGCCGGAATATATGGTTCCATCCCATTTTATTGCGATAGACTCGATTCCGATGACCCCCAACGGCAAAATAGACCGCAAGGCGCTGCCGGAACCGAAATTAGAAAATCAGACACAGACAACAGATCAGCCGGAACCGCAGAGTCCGCTGGAAATGCAGATCCGTTTGATTTTATCAAAGCTTCTGCACAGAAAAAATATTAATGCCAGTGCCGATTTCGTTGCATTAGGCGTGGACTCGTTGTCCGCCATAAAAATGCTGATAGAAATTGAATCTCATACCGGCATAAAGATTCCTTTTGAAGAACTATATCGCAACACCTCCATTAACTCGATATGCAATTTTATCCGGCAATCATCAGGCAAGGAATACGTCTGGTCGCCGGTTGTCAAACTTGCGGGAACATCCGGCAGCAAACCGCCGCTATTCCTGATTCACACGACTCCCGGCGACATTCTCGGCTACATAAACCTGGTCCATTATCTTGATGACAGGGCTGTATACGGCATCCAGTCGCTTGGTCTTTACTCCCCGGAGAAAGCGCATACATCCATTGAATCAATGGCCGGCTATTACATTTCTGAGATGCTGGAAATTTACCCTGAAGGTCCGTATCTTATCTGCGGATGGTGTCTGGGCGGAATCATCGCCTACGAAATGGCACAGCAATTAAAAAGTATGGGCAGGCAGGTCGCGTTTCTTGGATTGATAGAAACGTATTGCTATCTCCAGCCGTCCATTTATAAATATCTGCTGCTTATTAGCGGCGCGGTCAAATGGGGCCCGCTAAACTGCATTAATTATTTAATCTTTAAGATCAGGCGCAAATTCAATAAGAATCAGAGTTTCGGTCAACTGGATTTTATCTCTCAGCGTTTTGCAAATGCCTGGGGCGAGCAGACTATCAGCAATATGAGAAAAGTCTATCGACATAATATGAATGCACAAGGCAACTATTGCATAAGCCATTATGAAGGAAAAATATTTCTATTCATGGCAAAAGAACCGCTGGAAGGTAAAATCCCGCTTCCTTATTATGGCTGGAAACGCATGAGTAAAGAGATGGAACTGTATATTTTCGATGCAGGACACGATGATATATTGAGAGAGCCATATGTCGCCTCCGTCGCCGAAAAAATAATCAGTTGCATAAAAGATTCCGGCAACAACTAATTCCTTCTGACCGTTATTTCCCTTGTCTGCATTCCAATATGCCGGAAACCGGATGCCGCGCGGAATGATAATTTCAAGAAAATGATTAATTGGATTTGCAAAATTCAAACATGTGATTTAAACTAATGAATGAAACAACTGTTTGAATAAGGTGAATATTATGACAAAGAACAAAATTATAGTTGCGGCGCTTGAAGAATTTGCGGAGCATGGTTACCATGCCGCAACTATACGCAATATCTGCAGACGCGCAGGCGTCAATATTGCGGCGATTAATTATCATTTTTCCGGCAAGGCGGAACTTTACCGGCAATCACTGGAAATGGTTTTCAAACTCAAGCCGCCATTGCCCTGCGGGGAAAAAATCCAATCTGACTCAGATCTAAAATCAGTACTGCAGGACTGGATCAAAACATTTCTGTACCGCAGTAACAATAAGATAATTCAAGAGAATCTTCTGCTGAAAAAGATAGTCCACCACGAGATGCTTAATCCTTCGGAAATTTTTGATGAGCTTATTGAGACTCATCTTAAGCCTGATGTTTATTCGCTGGAAAGTATATTAAGAAAAGGCCTGCCGCCTGATATCTCTGAAAAAGAAATCAAGATGCGCGTTTTCTCTATTCTCGGAAATTGTGTTTTCTACCTTTTCCACGAACGGTTAGTAGAGAAAATATGGGCAGATGGCGACTTTCTGGAAGATAATATAGAAATGGTAGTTGATCATATTACAGAACAAAGCCTGATGGGCTTGAAATTAATACAATAACGAAAAAGCATCTTTATACAGAGCATAACATTATGAAAAAATATACAGGCATTTTAATATCATTAACGTCACTCATTGCACTACTGCCGGCCGGTTGCGGCAGGCAGCAGCCCGGAGGTCAACTCCAGCCGCCTCCTTCCGAAGTCGCAGTAATAACTATAAAGACGGAACGGGCGACAGTCTCCTCCGAACTGTCCGGACGAACACGCGCTTTCCTGGTAGCGGAAGTCCGCCCGCAAGTTGGCGGGATAATCCAGAAACGTTTATTTGAAGAAGGCACAGATGTCAAAGCCGGCGATTTGCTGTATCAGCTTGATCCGGCGCTATATCAGGCGGCATACGGCAGAGCCCAGGCGGATCTGGCCAGAACTGAAGCGCATGCCGTTCCACTCCGGACGAAAGTTGAACGCAACAGGAAATTAGTAAAAGCCAACGCGGTCAGCCAGCAGAATTTCGACGATATGTTAGGCGAATTGAACACGGCAGAAGCTGATATAGCAGTAGCCAAAGCCGCACTGGATACAGCCCGCATCAATCTAACCTACACCAGTGTCACCGCTCCGATTTCAGGACGTACCGGAAAATCCCATGTCACGGTAGGCGCTCTGGTGACAGCCAATCATCTCCTGCCGCTCACCACAATTCAACAGATCAATCCGATTTATGTTGATGTTACTCAGTCAAGCGCTAATTATTTGCGGTTGCGGGATGAAATTTCAAACGGCCTGATAAAAATAGATAATAACGAAAAAGCTAAAGCTAAACTGTCTCTGGAGGATGGAACTCCATACCCGCAGGAAGGCGAAATTAAGTTCCGCGATGTCACCGTAGACCCCAGCACCGGCTCATTCATTCTCCGCATGGTTTTTCCGAATCCTGAAAATGTGCTGCTGCCTGGAATGTTTGTGCGCGCCGCCACTAAAGACGGAGTGATTGAACAGGCAATACTGGTGCCGCAGCAGGGAGTCATGCGGGACATGCGGGGGAATCCATATGCTCTGCTGGTGGACAGTTCCGACAAGGTGGTTCAAAAGCAGTTGGAACTTGACCGCAGCATCGGCAATAAATGGCTGGTCAAAAGCGGTTTAAAACCCGGAGACCGCATGATTGTGGAGGGATTCCAGAGAATACGTCCAGGAGCTCCAGTTAAAGTGATTAACTTCGACTCGGAACAGCAGCAGAAAGACCAGGCGGCCAAACCGGGAGTCGCGTCAAAATGATTAATTTTTTTATCAATCGCCCTATCTTCTCCTGGGTCATCGCCATCATCATCATGATGGCCGGGATATTGTCAATTTTTACGCTGCCGGTATCACAGTATCCTGCTATCGCCCTGCCGGAAATATCCATAGACGCATTCTACCCGGGGGCATCGGCCAAAACAATCGAAGATACCGTCAGCCAGGTCATCGAGCAGAAAATGAACGGAATCGACCACCTGTGCTATATTTCATCCACCAGCGATTCAGCAGGTTATGCGACCATCACGCTGACGTTTGACGCCGGCACCGATCCGGACATCGCCCAGGTACAGACCCAGAACAAGCTGCAACTGGCCATGCCGCTACTGCCGCAGGTCGTTCAGCGCCAGGGGATCAGAGTTACAAAGTCAACCAAGAACTTTCTCATGGTGATAGGATTCGTCTCTGAAGATTCAAGCATGGACCGCGAAGACCTGACCAATTATATTGTGGCAAACATTCAGGACCCGTTAAGCCGTGTCCAGGGAGTCGGCGAAGTAACAACATTCGGCTCGCAGTACGCAATGCGGATATGGCTGAATCCGGACAAACTCTACAATTTCCAACTGACGCCTGATGACGTAGTACAGGCGATTCAGACCCACAATGTACAAGTTTCCGCCGGGCAAATCGGCGGAACCCCTTCCTCCATAGGACAGCAATTGAATGCCACAATCAACATTCAGAGTCTTCTGCAGACCCCGGAAGATTTCGGACAAATCGTTTTACGGGCCAATAGTGACGGCTCCAAGGTGCTATTAAAGGAAGTGGCAAAGATTGAGCTTGGAAGCGAGAATTATGACATGGTTGGAACCTATAACGGCAAACCGGCTGGCGGGATGGCAATTAAACTGGCCACCGGAGCCAATGCGCTTTCCACAGCCACTGCAGTCAGGGCTAAACTGAATGAACTGGCCAAGTTTTATCCCAAAGGCATGAAAATGGTGTATCCATACGACACCACCCCGTTTGTAAAAATATCCATTGAAGAAGTAATCAAAGCGCTGGCGGAAGCAATCCTGCTGGTTTTTTTAGTAATGTTCCTGTTTCTGCAAAATTTCAGGGCAACCCTCATTCCGACTATTGCAATACCTGTCGTGCTTCTGGGAACTTTCGCGGTGCTCAAACTGTTCGGTTTTTCCATCAATACACTGACGATGTTCGCCATGGTGCTGGCGATCGGTCTGCTGGTTGATGATGCGATCGTAGTCGTTGAGAATGTGGAGCGGGTAATGAGCGAAGAAGGGCTTTCGCCCAAAGAGGCCACCAGAAAGTCAATGGGCCAAATATCCGGGGCGCTGGTGGGAATTGCGCTGGTGCTGTCAGCCGTATTTGTGCCAATGGCCTTTTTCGGCGGTTCCACCGGGGTTATCTACCGCCAGTTTTCCATCACCATCATTTCCTGTATGATCCTGTCTGTAGTGGTAGCGCTGATAATTACGCCGTCGCTTTGCGCCACAATGCTCAAACCTGTGGAAAAGGGACATCAGGCTACCGAAAGCGGACTATTCCTCTTCCGTCCCTTTTTTAGATGGTTCAATAACATTTTCAACAGCAGCCGCGACCGGTATCAGTCAATCGTCGGGCTTATGCTGAACAGCAGTATACGTTATATACTGCTGTATCTGATTGTCATAGGGGTAATAGGATTCCTCTTCATGCGCCTGCCGACCGCTTACCTGCCGGATGAAGACCAGGGTATTATGTTCGTGCAAATCATGCTTCCGGCAGGATCAACCCAGGAACAGACACTTAAAGTAATTGACCGGGTCAGGAATCATTTACTCATAGATCAGAAGGATGCGGTGGATTCCGTCTTCGCCGTAGCCGGATTCAGTTTTGCCGGCAGAGGCCAGAATTCAGCCATCGCCTTTGCCAAACTCAAAGACTGGAATTTGCGCAACAGGCCGGATCTCCGGGTCGGAGCAGTAGCAGGAAAAGCGATGGCTGCATTCTCGCGCATCCGCAATGCAATGGTTTTCGCCTTTCCGCCTCCGGCGGCAATTGAATTAGGCAATGCCAATGGTTTTGATTTTAAAATGCAGGACCGCGGCGGACTTGGCCATGATAAATTGCTGGAGGCGCGAAATCAGCTTCTGGGCATGGCAGCTCAGAACCCCAATCTTATGATGGTACGTCCCAACGGAATGGATGACACGCCGGAATTTAAAGTAGATATTGACTGGGGCCGTGTCGGCGCGCTGGGGCTTTCCGTAAACGACGTCCACAATGTCTTCTCATCCGCCTGGGGCGGCATCTACACCAACGACTTCATCGACAGGGGGCGAATCAAAAAAGTTTTCCTTCAGTCGGGCGCCGCCTACAGGATGCAGCCGGAAGATCTGGATAAATGGTATGTCCGCAATAATGTCGGCACCATGGTGCCATTTTCTTCGTTCGCCCAGGGCAGATGGATCTATGGCTCCCCGCGGCTGGAACGATACAACGGCTTTCCATCGATTGAAATCATGGGCATGGCAGCACCGGGCAAAAGTTCAGGCGACGCAATGGCGGCCATGGAGCAGATAGCCGCGCAACTGCCTCTCGGTATCGGTTTCGAGTGGACAGGTCTGTCCTATCAGGAACTGATGTCCGGTTCGCAGGCTCCGCTGTTGTATGCAATCTCGATTCTGGTGGTATTCTTATGTCTCGCAGCGCTTTACGAAAGCTGGTCAATTCCATTTTCCGTAATGCTGGTATTGCCGCTCGGCATAATCGGGGCATTGCTGGCAACCACATTCCGGGGGTTATCCAACGATGTCTATTTTCAGATCGGCTTACTGACAATTATAGGGTTATCCGCCAAAAATGCCATTCTTATTGTGGAATTTGCCAAGGCCCGCCTGGAACATGGGATCGGACTGATTAATGCGACACTTGAAGCCTCGCGGTTGCGGCTGCGTCCCATTTTGATGACATCCTTGGCTTTCATTCTCGGGGTGCTGCCGCTGGCAATCAGCACCGGAGCAGGCTCTGGAGCCCAGAACTCCATCGGAACCGGTGTTATGGGCGGGATGATTACCGCGACGGTGCTGGCAGTTTTTTATATTCCGCTATTTTTCGTAGTCGTGCTTCGGATATTCAAGCCGAAAAAGCCGGATCAAACGTCTGCTGAAGGTAAAATAACTAATCAATCTTAAATAATCAGCACTCATTTTTTCCGGAAAAGATTTCATCTGCATGGAGGAAACGTGCGGTAAGCACATCTATTTCCGCGGTATGAGCAATCCCGGCGGAGAACCATTTTGATCGGATATCTTTCACCCTGGAATTATTATCCTGCGGCCTGGCCTCTTTGACAACAGAACCAAAATTGTTTTGAAAGGCCATCCGCAGTTCATCGGCAAGAGATTCATTGCTTAAAGGTTCGGCCTCTTCAGCCGCAGCGGCGCAACCGGCAATCTGTTCCAGCTCCGCACAGAGCATTTTTTTACTCTTAAACGCAGATGGCTGCTTAGCGGCAAGAGCGTCAAAAAACGCCTTGTCGCCGGCCGCAAATGCGTCACAGGTTTTATTAAACAGATTTTCAATCCAGTTAAATTCAGCTCCACCCTGACCGAGACTGTTCCATTCATTTTTTACATTATCCGGAAACTCGCTACAGCCGGCGGAAAATGATTCAATCAGCGATGCAAGAAGTTTTTCGCGCGCCCCCTGCCCTGTAATCAGGCATCTGAATTTTTCGCGGCGGCTCTGATTAATGACTTTCTTCAGATTTTCGCTGAGCGAATCGAACCGCCTGTAAATCTCATCCTCTTTATCGCGGGGAACTTCGCCGATGCGGCTCCAACTGTCATTGATCTGTTTTACTTTATCTTTAAGTACAGTTATATCCGGCGGAGAATTCAACAATGCTTCCAGTTCATTGCATAAATTTTGCTTTTTCTCCATGTTTACTGCACGTTCTTCACGCATTTCTCCGTAATACTTATCAAAGACACTGCGGAAGCGTTCATATAAACGGCTTTCATCTTTGCCTGCATGGCCCGCCTTTTTCCATTGGTCCCAGAGCACCTTTATTTTGCGGTGTGCATCTTCATGAGGCATCTGAATCAAACGTTCCGCCTCTTCGCACAGATTCTTCTTGAATTGCGCATTCTGATCGCGAATATCCCGAATCGAATCATAGTGAACTTTACGGGCATTGAAGAAAATATCACATGCGTTTCGGAAGCGCTGATAAAGTTCTTTCTCCGTGTGCGAATGACAGAATCCGGCCTCTTTCCATTGCAACTGCAAATTCTTGATTTTATCGGCGGTTTCGCCCCATTCGGTCGAGTTGCACAGCAGTTCGGCTTCCTCACAAATCAAGTTCTTCTTCTGTGCGGTCTCTTCTCGTTCTTTATTCCGCTTTTCAAAAAATTCATTGCAACGCTGCTGCAGGACATCGCTGGCGGCTTTGAAACGCTGCCATATTTCTTCTGTTTTCTCCGGCGGTACATGGCCGAGTTTCTGCCAGCGGTCGCGAAGCTCCTTAAGCTTGTCCGAAACCTCCTGCATGTCCTGTACGTTCAGTAACGCTTCAGCCAGTTTGCACAAATCCAGTTTCAATGTATAATGTTCCCAGCGTTCAAAATCCCTGGCCTCATAGCGGTTATGCAGCAATGTTGAATATTTCTTGTTGCGGTGGATAAATTCAGCCACCAGCGCCTTGTCCGCGGAATCATCAGGCAGAACCGCAGCGGCCTGTTTTACTATCCGTTCCAGTTCAATCCGCCGTTCCTTAAATTTTTCCGGCAGCTTGTCACTAATAAAATTCTGGATTTCATCACAGGAATCTTTCAACGTTTTAACTGCATCCTCAATAATTTTCTGTTCATCATTGCTTTTGTTATGTATTCTTTCGCAGGCTGATCTGAATTTTGATTCCATCAATTCGATATCCTGAAGTCCTGCCGCCGTCTTTTTCCAGGATTCCTCCAGTCCGTGCAACAGTTTGACATCCTTGCCGAGCATCTCCCGCAATGCAAGCGCTTCCGCCTTTATGCAGATATCATCCAGCAGGCCCAGCTTCTCTTTTCTTACGGCAACCTTGTGGATGGCGTCTTTAATGCCTTCCTCAAATTTCAGACAGGCGTTTTTGAACCGCTTATCCAGGATTTCCATATATCGCGGCGGCAGCAGTTCAATGATTTCCCATTCCTGTTTCCACTGACCGACGCTCCGGACAGTTTCAGAATCCTGGCGGCCAACTGCGTTTTCTATGTTTTCGCAAATTTTTTCGCGCTCATGAATAAGGCTTTTCAGGTCATCTGACATGCCGGAGTTTTTCCTGGTCTCTTCAGCGGCAGCTTCTTGAATCTGCGACGCTTCATGATGCTGTAATTCTTTGAGTTTTTCATCAGCGGCTTTCCTGACCGGCTCGGAACAAGACGACACCGATGCCGCTTCCAGCGATTCTTCATCATCAAGGCGGGAGAGAAGCTCGTTTCCCAGAATATCATCATGCAAATTCCGGAGCACTTTAATGATCTGATCTTTGGATTTAATTCTGGCGGCGGCACACGAGGATACTTCGGTGGAGATATTGCTGCAGGCAATTGTCGCCAGCAGATGTTCGTCATCTATCTTTTCAACATATCCGCAGAGATCGGAATCCGAAGCTCCGGACATTACCAGGCCGGAATAACGCCGGTTAAGTTTGTCTCTCAGGGAATTGACCGCTGTCGTGTCCGTTTCAACGGCCAGAAGCTTTTCCAGCAACTCCACATCTTCGAGTTTCGCAATGGCCGCGATTCTTAAACTGGGATCAGGGTCTTCAGATGCCATTTCAAATATCAATTCTTTCTCGATTGGAGAAATTTGCTCAAGCGTGGCAAGCCTGACCTCGGCGTCTTTATGTTTTAAATTACTCTTTTGAAAGAAATTAACTCCGAACATTGAACCGGTCTCCCCATTGTTCTTTACTTTAATGTTCTACACTATAACAGGAATATGGTAATAATTCCAGTTGAAAATCACAGAATACAGTTTAAGAGTTGAAATTAAGCAGATTTGAACTATATATTATAGGTTCAGAATATAAAAACAATTTATTTAAAATTTTAACAGGAGACAGTATAATGTCAGGACAAACTAAAAAATTCAAAGCCGAGGTTCAGCATCTGCTGGACTTGATGATTCACTCGCTTTATTCCAATAAGGATATCTTCCTGCGGGAATTGATCGCCAACGCGGCAGATGCCATAGACAAGGCCAGATTTGAAGCGCTGACCAATAAGGACATCAGTCGTGAGTGGGCGGTGCGACTGGAAATCGACAAAACCAATAATCTGATAAAAATCCGCGATAACGGTATCGGCATGACAGAAGATGAAGTCGTAGTCAATATCGGCACCATCGCCAAGTCCGGCACCAAGGAATTCATCAAAGCCATCGAGGAAAGCAATCCCAAATCCACCGACATCCCGCAGTTGATCGGGCAGTTCGGCGTAGGTTTCTACTCATCATTCATGGTCGCCGAAAAAGTTGAAGTCCTGACTAAAAAAGCCGGTTCCGATGCTCCCGCCGTCCGCTGGACTTCCGACGGCAAATCCAGCTATCAGATTGAAGAAGCCGCCAAAGACGATCAGGGAACCGAGGTGACCGTTTACCTGAAAGAAGAGGCCAAGGCTTATCTGGAAACCTGGAAAATCTCCGAAATTGTCAAGAAGTATTCCGATTTTATCGAATACCCGATCATTCTGCCGTTTACCAAAACCAATGAAGACAAAACCGAGACAACCGAAGAACGCACCCTGAATTCACAGAAGGCAATCTGGCTGCGTACTCCTGAAGAGATCACGGACGAGGATCACAAGACTTTCTATTCGCATCTGTCACATTTCAACGGATCGCCACTGAAAGCAATCCAGTTCGCCGCCGAAGGTACCTCTGAATTCAAGGCATTGCTTTATATCCCGGAAAAATCACCGTTCAATATGTTCATGCCGGACATCCAGAAAAAAGGACTGCAACTATATGTCCGCCGTGTATTCATCACCGATGAATGCAAAGATCTGATCCCCGATTATCTCCGTTTCATCAAAGGCGTGGTTGACTCCAATGATCTGCCGCTCAATGTTTCCCGCGAGATTCTCCAGGAAAATCCGCTCATTATGAAGATCCAGAAAAACGTGATCCGCAAGGTTCTCGGCGAACTTCAGAAAATGCAGGAAAACGATCCGGAAAAATACGCCATGTTCTTTAAAGAATTCGGCAAGATACTTAAGGAAGGCATTCATACAGATATTTCCAACCAGGAAAAGATCAAAGAGCTGGCCATGTATGAAACCATGAACAATGAAGCCGGAAAACTGATTTCGCTGAAACAGTATGTCGCCCAGATGCCGGCATCGCAGAAGGATATTTATTACATCACCGGCGAAAGCCGTTCGGTCTTTGAAAACTCCCCTGCCCTGGAATATTTCCGCAGTCAGGGCTTCGACGTACTGTTCATGACCGACCCCATTGACGAATGGGTCATGCAGTCCATGTTCCAGTATGACAAGAAACATTTCAAGCCGGCGGCTAAAGGTGAAATCGACCTCGACGAAGACAGCCGTAAAAAATCCGATGCGATCATTAAAGATGCTGCGGAAAAGCATAAAACCCTCATCGAATTTCTCCAAAAGGAACTCGGCGAGAACATCCAGCAAGTCCGTTTCTCTCCGAGGCTGACAGAAAGCGCCTGCTGCCTGGTCGGTGATGAAACTGCCATGAGTCCGCACATGGAGCGCCTGTTCAAGGCAATGAACCAGCAGATGCCGAAAACCAAGCGGATACTGGAACTCAATGCCTCTCATCCGCTGATCAACGCCCTGCAGAAGTTGTATGATAAGGATAACAACGATCCTAAACTCAAAGATTATGCCGGCATGATTTACGATCAGGCGCTTTTAACTGAAGGCAGCCCGATACCTGATCCGATGAATTTCTCCAGAAGAATCACCGCGCTGATGGTATCAAACGTCGAAAAAAGTTAAATTAATTCGATTTTAAGCTTGAAAAAAACTTTTCTCGGGCAATCTTTTAGAGCCCGAGATTTTCCCGGAGGGGTGGTCGAGTGGTTTAAGGCAGCGGTCTTGAAAACCGCCGTAGAGTAATCTACCGTGGGTTCAAATCCCACCCCCTCCGCCACTTAATTAAGCTAAAATTATCCAGATTAAGCAACAAAACACAGGATTTTTACTGTTTTCTTATGATACTACCTTGTAACTAAAAATAAAATCACTAAGTCAGATACCTCCGGCAGAGCCGGAGGCTTGAATTCGTAAACCGCTCGAAGCGGTTACCTTGTCTTAATGTTTAATCCTTTTACCGGAACAAGTCGCCTTGTTCAAATTTTATATCTTCTTTTTCCTGGTCTTGTATATATTGCCTGATGGTCTTCTCATCACGACCAACAGTCGAAACATAATAGCCTCTCGCCCAAAAATTCTGCCCTCCGTAGTTTTTGCGATGACTCATAAAATTTCGTGCCACATAAATAGCATTCTTACCTTTTATAAATCCAACTACTTCCGATACCGAATACTTGGGCGGAACAGAGAGTAGCATGTGTACATGATCGGGCCGCAAGTGCCCCTCCTCTATCTCACTTTCACGCTGTTGCGCCAAGTCCTTAAATACTGTACCAAGATACTTACAGAGCGTTCCGTATAATACTTTTTTACGGCACTTCGGGATAAATACAACATGATATTTGCATTCCCACATTGTATGTGTTAATGTTCCACTCTTTCTCATGGAATATCTCCTTTCGAACTCTCCGAACGGTTCACGAGGACGATATTCCTACTCCTATTACCGCAAAAGTCAAACTTTGCTAGTCCCCCAGCGGAGCTGGGGGTTTACCTTTGTAATTATGGCAGCGCGGCGGAACAGCATCAAACGAATTATCATTGACAACGACAATGAACGCGAAATCAAAAGTGAATCATTGTACTCGATACCGAAACTATGTCAGATTTTAGAAACCGACCGCAAATCGGTTTACCGCCTGATTCGTATTAAGAAATTAGCGGCGGTTAAATTCGGGCATGGCTGGAAAGTGGACGGCTCATCGGTGATCTCGTATATTAAGAAACAATACAGGTAAAAGCGTTACGGCCCGAGACAGGAGAGATTATGGGATTGACCATTGCATTGACGCCGGGGAAGCTGAGGGATTGTCTGCGATATTTTCTGGAACACGAGGGAAAAAGTTACGGTGTGATGTGGGCCGCAATCATGTCCTATCAGTATCTTAGCGGAGCGCGCATCAGCGAAGTCATGGCGCTGAAACGCAGGTAGATTTGCGCTGAAAACGGAACGCTGCATCCTTATTTCAAGCGCACAAAGCTCAAGACCGGCAAAATCCGATCAGAACATACAGTGTGTATCGATCCTGATTGTGAGGTTGCGCAGGTGGTGCAGCGCTGGATGGAGGAATCGCGGCGGCGGTATGCGCGGCTGTCCATGGACGAGTGGGCGTTCGCCTGCGGTTTCCGGGAGAAGCCGGTCCGGCGGGATAACGTCTGGAAAGCCTATCAGCGGACGTACAAGTTCCTGGGCATTGATTGATTCGCAAGACGGCAGGCGAGGTTCAATACGAAATCAACCGGCAGGCATCCGGCGACGGTTTCCGGGCGGTGCAGCAGGTGCAGAACTTTTACGGTCATGCGACATCAGCCAACACGGAAAGGTATTTGAGGATAAAGCCGGGCGCAGAAACAGAGATTGCCAGACAGCATGGAGATTGCGTGAGAATAAAATTCACTGCGGGATTGTCAGAACGATTTGGCTCATTTGAAACTCCATTGGTTTTGAGAGGCCAACAGGCCTCTTGTTTTCTTTAAGATTTCATTCTTTTTCTACAAAAGTACTGTAATTCACATCCCCGCGTTCTTTCAAGATATAATCTCATTTTCGGGATCAAAGTCACCACTGATATAATCATAAAACGCGGGAGACAACGCTCTTTTACGGGGTATTATACCACCACAGAAATACCGGCCTTGAGACATGAAATCACAATATTTTTCCTTATGCTGTTTTATTTTTCGTTTTATAGCCCGTTTTTTTTATTTTTATACTTTTGCCGGAACAAGATCAAATCCCATGGTTTGTGCTCTCTTTTTCAGGCTTTTCAGCGCCCGGTCATGATGTTTTTTCTCAAAGCTCAATGGATCAAGCGGTTTATACTCTTCTTTCCTGGTGACCATATTATAAAATATGACGGCCAGTTTTCGAGCGGTGGCGGTTATCGCCTTCGGGCCACCGGCCTTAGCCTTTATTCTTCGATAGAATTTGCCGAGATAACAATCGCTGTTTTTTAATGACTGCGCAGCCATCCTGAATGCCATTGCCGCCCGGCTTTGTACTTTCTTAGTCCTGTTCTTCAGAACTCTGCCTCCGCTTATTTCTTTGTTCACACAAAGACCAAGAAATGAAGTGAAATATTTATCAGAGCGAAACTTGCAGAGATCCGGACCCAATTCCGCTAATATGTTCAGTACGGTACTCGTCTGAAAACCATCAACTTTGGTAAGATCAACTCCGTATATCTCATAGAGTGCCGGACGCAGTTCGAACTGCGGCTGGTTCTTGTTTGAGCGCATCGAACCCTTGCGTGGTTGAAGCGGCGGTATCATGTTCGAGTCAAGCTTCCTGTCCAGCCCGTCCAGCACTCTTTTTATTTCGCCGTCGCATTCATTCATCTGTTTTTGAATGAAAATCATGGCCTCAAAAGACTGCTTGAGCGTAAAAAGATGTTCGCTGCGATAATTGCCATCCAGCGCCTCCGAAATCTCCTTTTCGCTGGCATGCACTCGCGAATCCCGCAACCTGGCCAGTTCCACGGGGTTCCGGTCTCCTGCTATTATCCGCTCAATTATCATAGTTCCGGTTTTTCCTGTAATGTCGGAGACGGCCTTGTCGAGCCGGATATTCATCTGCTGGAGCGCCTTCTGCATGTGCTGAATCTTTGTACCTGCTTCCGCAACAAGTTCGGCGCGATGCCGGGTTAGCCCGCGAAGTTCACAAATCTCGTCAGACGGACGGAATGAACCCTGAAGAAGACCGTATGAATGCAGCCGCTGTATCCACTGGCAGTCATAGATGTCTGTCTTGGGACGTCCGGCTACGCTCTTCAGATGGCGCGCATTTACAAGCACAACCTCGAATCCTGCCTTGTCTAGAAACTCGTACAGCGGAATCCAATACACGCCGGTCGATTCCATCGCCACGCTTGATATACGGCTGGCACGGAGGAAATCTGACAGCTTGCGGAAGTCTTCAGTGTAGACTCCGAAACGACGCACATTCTCTTGTGCGCGGTCGGATGGTACGCATACCCAGTGCTCTGCCGAGCCAAGATCCATTCCTGCAACATCAGGATTGATTTTCGTTATTTCCGATGGAACTCTCATTTTGTCACTTGATTTAACGCTTCCGCATTTTACATTATTCTTATTCATTTGTGTGCCTCCTTGTGCTATATTTTGGAAACAAAACATAGCGTAAGGAGGCTTTTTTAAAAGTTTCTTATTTGATAAAACTGCGGATACCGCAGTCAGACGCTCTTTTCAAATCTGACAATTTCTTATTTGATAAAATTGCGGACACCGCAGTCAAACGCTGACGACTGAAATATTACTATCGACCAGCGGCTTAACGGACTTTTACCCATGCTATTTCCCGATTAGCTTCCGGGTCTGGTCAATTTGACTTATAAAGTGACCCAAGGATTAAATAATCCGTCATTTTCGGCATATATTTTTTGACCATGCGTCCTGTTACTTTTTCCAGTTATCAGTATACTTCGTATAATGCCCCAAAAATTACAATATGACATTAATACATCTTGACAAAATTCTAAAATGCATTATAATATTAACAATAAGTTCTAGTATATATTATTGCTATGATGTTTAATTCTAATATATGGAATACGTTAAGATGAATAATACTTTGCATAATGGTTTTATGATTCTGGAGTTTATGGCAGCAAGTGCCAATGAATGTTCCGTCAAGGAATTGGCGGAACATTTCAAATTACCGAATAGCCATGTCTGCCGTTTGCTTAAAACATTAGTTGAAACTGGTTATGTGCAGCAGATTCCAGGTTCCCGGAAATACCGTATCAGCCTGAAAATATTATGTCTTTCCAACGCCCGGCTGTTAAAATTAACTTTGCGGCAGAAAGCCCGTGTCTATATGCAAAAACTGGCGGCAGAATTGAACAGTTCAGTCTATCTCACTGCATCATTTAACGGGTTGTCCATCACCATTGATACGTTCTTTCCTGAAACTATTGCCGGTGATGCCGGACTGGCGGTCGGCGCAGTACATCTGCCTAACTGTCACGCTTGCGGCAAGGTCTGTGCCGCGTATCTACCTGAAGCCGAACTTGACGGTTTTCTCGCCGGGATGGATTGGACCGCCCGCACTGTTCATACTATCACATCGCCGGAATGCTTTAAGCAGGAATTGGCCAAAATACGGCAGGAGAAAATCGCTACTATCATTTCAGAGAACCATTTGGGCGTTGGCGCAGTTGCCGCTCCGATCTTCAATGCCGTCTGCGAACTGGCAGGCGCGGTCGGCGTTGTGATGCCTGTCGAACTTTACTGGACGAACGATTTGTGGGAAAAATTTAAAAATGAAACGCGGCGAACGGCGGAATCAATCTCGTTTGCCATCGGTTATCCGTTGCTGGAATAATTTTTCTTAGAAATAAGATTAAATATCATCGTTTTTATGCTTATCAAAAGTTATAAGAAGTAAACATTAAAAAAGGAAATTATACATGAATGCTGCACAAGTCAAAAATGCCGCCAGAAGTTTTGGTGCAAACCTTGTTGGTATTGCTCCTATGGAACGGCTGGAATACTTGCCTCCGGAAACCAATCCCAGATCAATTTTCCCTTATGTAAAATCCGTCATAGTGATTGGACGGCGTATTTTACGCGGAGCTTTGCGCGGAGTTGAGGAAGGAACCAATTTCGGTTCGACATATAGTTGCTTTGGAGATCATTATCTGGAAAGCCAGTTTCTCTCAAAGACTGTTTATGAGCTAACCTGCTATCTCGAAAAACATAATATTGAGTCAGTGCCAATGCTCGGTTATAAAATAAAAGGCGAAAAGAACTCCAATGTAATTCTTGATTATAAAGTCATAGCTCAGGCCGCAGGGTTGGGGGAAACTGGCAAAGGCGGATTTTTTCTGACGTCTGAATATGGACACCGGCAGCGTCTGGCAATGATACTGGTTGATGAAGCGTTTGAATGGGATGAACTAAAAACACTTTCACTTTGTGCAAATTGCAAGGCGTGTTCAGATGGATGTCCGCTCAATGCCGTAAATGCAGATGAAAAAGTCCTTGCCGGTCTACAGGGACATGAAACAAAAACTTTTGTCATCGATAATACAATTTGCCGCCTCTGTAAAAATGGAGCCGGCATCAAAGCCGGAGCATCAGATGATGTAGACCGTTATGCAGCAGCTTGCGGCCGTGCCTGCCTGGTGGCGCTGGAGAACAAAGTCTCCAATAAATTTGAAAATAAATTCCGTAAACGCAGTGTCTGGTCAAGAGATATCTCCGGGACATCCACCGAATTGTCGTTTGTCGGAGGCCAGGCTCCGGTTAACAAATAGATAAAATAAAATAAATCAGACAGGATCATTCCAGTCTGACAGGAGAAAATAAAATGAATGCGTTAGAAGTAAAAACAATTTCTGCGGATTTTGGCGCTGATTTAATCGGGATTGCTCCAATTTCCCGCTTGGCACATCTGCCTAAAGCGGAAAACCCGTTATCAATTTTCCCGCAGGCCCAAACGATGCTTGTCATAGGGCGTAGAATCCCGCACGGTGCATTGCGTGGTATATTTGAAGGCACAGAAATGGATAATTCCTTCAACCACTTCGGACTTTACTATCTTGAAGATCAATATCTTGCCAAAACAACCTATGACATTACGGTATGGTTTGAGTCAAATGGTTTCGAAGCTGTCCCTATGTTTGCCTATGATTACAGTGGACAACCGCAGGCCGTCCCCGTGGCTCCTGATAAGCCGGCTCCTAATGTTTATGTTGATTATCAGCTTGCTGCTCAGGCGGCAGGCCTGGGTGAAATAGGACGCAACGGACTTTTCCTCACAGCAGAATTCGGCACATTGCAACGTTTTGCAATGCTCCTGACCGATGCCCAACTGGACCCTGATCCGGTTTTGACACCATCGCTTTGCCAAAACTGCGGGGCATGTGCAAATGCCTGTCCATTAAGTGCAATTAATGCGTCAAAATCTTTGCCTAAGGGTATTTCTGGAGCTGTTTGTATTGTATCAGCTATCAATAAATCATTATGTGCAAAATGTAAGGATGGCGCTCATCAATGTAATGAAGGACGTTTTTACAAGACCGAACGCATCGGAGCTGCTTGCGGTCGCGCCTGTCTGGCAGCTTTGGAAAACAAGGATCTCTTGAAAACAAAATTCAAGCATCCGCTTAAATTATCCTCCGCAATTTCCTGCAATGCTCCCGGCGCTGAAACCATTCAATAAAAAGAGGTGTATATCATGAGTAAAAAACTGACAGCAAGGATGATTAAAGATTTGGCAAAAGAACTCGGTGCCGGCGGAGGCGGGGTTGAAATCGTCGGCATCGCAAATATAGAACGCTTTGCTGAAGCCCCTGAGCGCATGCATCCTAAAAATATTTTTCCTGACTGCAAATCGGTGATTTCTATTGTTCAGCCGATACCGCGCAGCACTTACCGGGGAATTACGGAAGGAACGTACTGGAACAATTATACCTATTATTCATATAACCGATTGAATACCTTGTTTCGTCCAATGGTAACACATGAGCTTGCAGGCTTCATCGAAGATCATGGCTATGAGGCCGTGCCGGTCTATCCAGGCGTACCTGAAACATATCCGGACAATCCCAATCCGGTTGCGCCGGATCGCCCCGTACCGGATATTAATATCAATGTTCGAATAGCCGGAGTAGCCTGCGGACTCGGTGAAATCGGATGGTCAAAAGTTTTCATCCATCCTGTTTTCGGGCCACGAGTCAGACTGGGCACCATATTAACAGATGCTGTTCTGGAGCCAGACCCGTTGATAAAACCCCAAACATTATGCAAGCGCTGCATGAAATGCGTCAAGGATTGTCCCGGAAATGCTATTCCTGATAAAAAAGACAAGCCGAGTATCAAGATCCATATCGATGGGCAAGAATATGAGTGGGGGGACGTTCATATGGGACGCTGTACTGCGACTCATCACGGTATTAATTACAAAGCATCACCATTCATGAAACGCTATTTCCCCGGATTAAATCTCAATATTACCGATACTAACATATCCGAAGAAACGGCATATAAAACGGCCTATACTTTAGCATTGGGTAAATGGGACAGACAAAATCCGGAATTCCCCGGCCATGATGTGAATTCCTATTATCGGCAAATACTATGCCACAGCGGCTATTTCGCAGTATGTGGTGCAAGAGGATGCATTCGTTCATGTATGGAGTTTCAGGAAAAAACTAAAAATATAGAACAGCACACCTTCGAAACTCCGGTATTTCCCGGCCCTAAATGGGAATTGCCGCCGCCGGAATCCGATGAAACCGGCGGTATTGTAGAAAAGAAGATGCTCAGTAGATTATTTCAAGATGCTGATGCTGATGCTGGACAATGGAAATAATTGATCGAGTAAGCCCAGTCTGTGACTAATACCGAATCGCAATCTTATAAGCCAGCAAAGATTGCGATTCGGTATAAATATTTAGCTTCAATGCGTAATAAGGCATCTTCCGTCATCTACAATACTAATACTGTTTTGCTTTCTCAGGGATAGTAATAATCCAGTTTAACCTGATACCGAATCCGAGCTTTACTTACTTTCAGATTGCGAATCAGTATAATATTAAATATTTGGATACATTGCCACTCATTAACTTTGATTTCGCCGGATGGTCTGTATGCATGTTTTATCATATTATTGAGTCTCTGGTGATTTTTACCATAATAACAGATAAAGCCTTCTATAACGGTGCCGTGATTTCATATAATCAAAAAATATTTATTTTACTGCTTACACATGCGAGTCTTACTTGTATGTTCCTCAATTATTTCAACTGAAGTAATTCTGCCCGCCAATCTCTTTTCCGGGAATGTGCGCGGACGAATTAAGTTATTTCAAATCATTTGAATATTTTCAGTATATTTATTTGTATATACAAATTAAATAATAATAAAATAAGTATAAATACCATTGCTTTATCGAATAATTAGGGATATAATATATATACAAATGGAGAGAGGGAGATATTTGGAAGTAGTGGATAAAAAGTCCAGTCACGCGTATGTAATCAAATGCTTGGGATGTTGGACATGAATATAGCAAAACGCATGCGTAATTTTAACAGTGACAAATCATGACTATATCAAATAATGACAATGATTAAAATTACTAGTTAAATGATTTTTGTGATAGTACGCTTTAATGGATCCATGGCTAGATACTCAAATTCATGCTGATGCATAGCAATAAATGATTGTACATAGAATATTTATAACTGAATTACTTGATATTCGCTAGGCGGACTTTTCATTATATTGGCATTTCGTCAAAAAGGCAAAACAGCATCAAATATGAAGGAGGGAAATAACAACGATATAAGTTTATTTTATTGAATGAATGCTATTGGATCATTTTGGCTGCCCGAAATAGCATTTCTTTGTAGATTTGTTCTGGTGGCGGCAAAACGGTAAACTCTGGTCAGATATCGGATTGAGTTCAAGCAGTGGTAGAATCATAAAAATATGAAAAATGTAGAAGGAGAACCCCCAAAATGATTTTTTTTCCAATAAATCAACGTTTGCGCGCACAACTACTAGTTTTTTGCTCTATTATAATTTTTTCTCATACCGGATTTGCGAACATAGTTCTCGAACCCTATCTCTATCAAGAAGGGTTTGAAGGTACTAATCCTGTCCAGTTCTGGACTACAAATGGCACTTATACCGTAAATCAAATAGGGATCACTACCGATAAAGCATTTTCAGGCACCCATTCCTATGTGATTGATATCACCATTAATTCGGGCAGTTACTTTTATTGGAAAATCCCCATGCAAAATGTTCCCTGTGAAAATATTCTCAATCTTTCCGGCCGTATTTGGGCGGAGCGGATTGCCGGAACAGCAAGCAGTGTGAAATTAGGTATAAATATGTTCTCCTCGCACTGCGGCATAGGCGGATGCGATGGCTCTAGCCCATTAATATATAATCAGTGGTGTCCGGTCAGCTTAGATGCCGTATCGCAGGCAGAGAAATCGACATTTTCCCAGATACAGGCTATTTGGGGTCTAACTGGAAATAATTTGGGTAATAAAATCAATATGATAGGGATTTTTATCAATGGCAGTGCGGGAGATAGAATTAGAGTTTATCTCGACGATATTAAATTAGAGGGGACAATTCCTACCGTGGCAAGTTTTGGAACAGAAATTTCAAGCAGATGGGCGTTGTATACGGCTAAATTCAATGCCAAAATGAATGAAATTACAAGCACTCATACAAATGCCCAAAACAATATCAATAATTTGCCTGGTAATCTTTCCGCGTTTGAACTGACGCTGAAAACAGAGGCGCAGGCTAGATTGGATTACATAAACGCCAATTACTCATATACAACAATAACTAACAGAGGATGGCTTACTCTTTCTGAATACAATATATTAAATTATAATCCGGACCAGGCCTGCGGCATTGTTGACGGTATTTATATGCATAGAGCTGGCACAATAACCAGAAAAAATCACCTCCTCTATAATGTATTGTCAACAAAAAAAACGACTCAGGCTATTTTGCCTGATGCCAGCAACATTCCCGCCTGCATTAAGAATAATATATAGAGGTAATTTCAAAAGTTTGAATTAGGACTTTGAAAAATGCGGAAATAAGTTCATTTTATGCTCAAACACAACTAAGAGGTAAAAATGAATCATCTCCGCAGCACATATATTACTATAG
>Ga0172379_10002883_pt1 | contig 28936 bp, 18 predicted proteins | sample GrowelOW334metaG_FD_119756 | JGI IMG/M metagenome (GOLD analysis project Ga0172379, IMG submission 119756) | Groundwater microbial communities from an aquifer near a municipal landfill in Southern Ontario, Canada - Groundwater well OW334 metaG | ecosystem: Environmental > Aquatic > Deep...
ATATTTTTCAATTACTACATCACATATTTTACTTGCATCGTACAACAATTCCGGTGTTTTAACTTGCATCTCGGTTTCTGTAATGTTGGATTGTTCAAAGATACCTTGAGTAATTGAAAATTCTATATTTCCGTTAAATTCGCAGCGCAAGCCGACCAAGTGAGGCTTTTGTGTTGCAGCATTACCAAATTTGGATGAGATTAGTATCCCAAAACTTAAAAGTATAACTTTTTGTATATTCATAATAATCCAATCGTAATTATTTTAGGGTTGTTTAAAAGTACCACAGAAAATACGGATCCGTGACAAGATAATAATTCAAAATAAATAAAAGTCGAGAGTCTTTTTGTGTTTTATTGTTTATTTGCGTTCTTGTATGTATAAAATAATTAAATTTAGTTTTTTAAAATTAAGGAGAATTTATGGACATACTTGTATTACTCAAACAAAGCATGACGGCAGACGCATCAATGGCGTGGATTTTATTGTTATCTTTTTTATCCGGCGTTCTTATAAGTTTTACGCCTTGTATTTATCCAATGATTCCAATAACTATTGGCATCATGCAAACACAGGCGACTCGTTCATTGTGGCGTGGGTTGTTAACCGGACTCTTTTATGTTTTGGGGCTTGCAATGGTTTATGCAACATTAGGTTTTATTTCTGCAACCACTTCAGTAATGTTTGGGCAGTGGACCTCAAGTCCATGGTTTACATTTTTTATTGTGCTTTTGTTTTTATATCTTGCGTTATCACTGTTTGGTTTCTACGAAATTACAATTCCAGCGTTCTTTACACGCGGTATGCAGAATAATCCTTCGATACAATTTGTTACGCAAATCACTCAGGATGAGCGGGTGGCGAGTAGGCGCGCAGGGGCAGAACAGTCTTCGACTGGACAGTCTTCGACTGGACAATCTCAGCCTGCAAGTCACCCATTACTAAAAAGTTTTTTACTGGGGCTTTTTGCGGGAACGGTTGCATCACCTTGCCTAACACCTGCGTTGGCAATGCTTTTAACGTTGGTGGCAGAAAAGGGCAATCCGCTACTTGGATTTTTTGCCATGTTTCTTTTTGCTTTTGGAATGGGTTTTTTACTTATGTTCATCGGAATGTTTTCAGCTTCTCTTAATGTTTTGCCAAGAGCAGGCGAGTGGATGAACGAAGTGAAAAAGTTTTTTGGATTTGTTATGCTTGGTGCTTGCGTTTATATTGCACGCAACGTTCTTTGGCAAACAGTAATCAATCCGCTTTATGCAGTAATTTGTGTGAGCGCATCAATTTATTATTTTTACTCAGGTTATTATATGGAAGTGGGATTGAGTAAAAAAGTTAAGTGGTTTTTGGGGATATGTTTTGCTGTTGTTGCAATGTATTTGTTTTTGCAGATAATATAAAGTTAGCGCAAACAACTAAGCCGTAACTAGTTATCGAACTGGCGTTAATTACGTCACAAAATAAAAGCGTCGACAATGCTATTAAACATTGTCGGCGCTTTTCAATCGTATGTTACTTTAGTAACAGTACTGGGAGTCGAGTCTTTGCCAAGTGTGTGATTCTAGATGATTAATTCTAAAAGTTTCTGTAATTCGTTTATAATTAAAGGATTCTTTGCTTGAGCCGTTATTATAATTCAAAGCGCTAGCTGATGATGTTTGTTTAAGTTGTAAGTCTTCTACTACCTGTTTATTAGATTTGTGGTTTTGTACAAATTTCTTATAAACATTTTCTATAAAATTTCTGGTTGTTTCATTTTCAATATCCTGGGTGCTAGCGTCTTGATCTGGATTAATGATTAAGTCTGATTCTTGTTCTTCATGTGTATGTTCTGATGCTTCCATGGAGAAAAATATTTCGGCAGATATTGCGGTGATTAATAGTAATATAATTAATTTAACTTTTTTGCTCATGATAGAATCCTTTCGTTTTTAATTTTAATAAATATTTTTATGGTACCTGGTTATTTGAATGTTCAAAATAGTAGTTCATTTTTTCCTTTCTAAGTTTTATTTAATATTTCACAGAACAATGACCATAAAAAAGCCCCGGCTGTTTTTGCCGGGGCTTAGATAATTTTAACGTTTTGCTAAATTTCAGGTATCTAATCCCCGGCATGTGCCTTTATTAAAATAAATAGACCACAATGATGTATGGGAAATAGTACGGGAATTAGAAAAAATAGTATCGAGGACAATTTCTTGCCCTAAGACAAATTCTTGTCCGATTAGAGCTGCTTGCCTTGAGGCACCAGATATAAATGCTTGTAACTTACTCATAATCGATACTCTTTTAATACTCTAAAATTTAAAAACAATATTAACTTAAACCATATCATAATAAAATCGTGATTTCAAGTGGAAATTTATTATGATTTTAATTTGTGTTGAATTTACCAGCAGAAATTGCATCATTCGATATTATACCATAATATACGCGTAGATATTTGGGGCTAATTGTATTTGGTTTTATTTGAATTTGTCAGAATATTTAATTTACGTTAGAATTTGGCTTTAATATACCGTATTAATTATGCTTGTGAACAGAAATTAGTATACTTGCGAAAGGATGTCGTGGAAAACTCAATGAAGAACTTAAAACGTAGTGTGTTTTGCGGGCAGATTAACCAAAGCTATTTGGATAAAGAGGTTGTTCTTGCCGGTTGGGTCAACCGTCGTCGAGATCTTGGCGGTCTAATTTTTGTTGATCTGCGTGATCGATCCGGTTTGATGCAACTTGTCTTTGATCCGGAATTATCTCCCGATGCTACTGCAAAAGCACATGAGATTCGTAGTGAGTATGTAATTGCTGTTAAGGGAACCGTAATCAAACGGCAGGGTGCAATCAATTCAAAGATTAGCACTGGAGAGTTTGAGCTCAAAGTTTCTGATGTACAAGTTTTTAACGAATCCCAGACTCTACCATTTCAACTCGACGGAACAAATGTTTCAGAGGATTTGCGTTTAAAATACAGATACCTTGATTTGCGTCGCCCTGTAATGCAAAATTATTTAAAGATGCGTCATGATATTGTTTACGCAATGCGTGATTATTTAAACCGAAGTGATTTTTACGAAATTGAAACTCCTATACTTTCCAAAAGTACTCCGGAAGGTGCGCGTGACTTCTTGGTTCCATGCCGCATTCAACCCGGAACATTTTATGCACTTCCACAATCCCCTCAATTATACAAACAACTTTTGATTGTTGGCGGTCTTGAACGTTACTTTCAGATTGCGCGTTGCTTTCGCGATGAGGCACTACGTGCCAACCGCCAGCCTGAATTTACACAACTTGATATTGAAATGTCGTTTGTTGATGAGCAAGATATTCAAAATATGTGCGAAGGACTTTTTAAAGAGTTGTGGAAGAAATTTTTTGGTATTGATTTGCAACTTCCATTTCCACGTTACTCTTACGACGAAGTATTTTCAAAATATGGTAGCGACAAGCCTGATACTCGTTTTGGTTTAGAAATCAATAATCTTACGGAAATTTTTAAAAATTTAGAAATTAACCCAATCAAATCTGTTTTAAATGATGGCGGACAGATTGGGTGTGTTTGTGTGCCGGGTGTTGGTGCTACGAGCGAAAGCTCAACGAGTGGAAGCTCAACGAGTGGAAGCTCAACTGGAAAAAAATTCAGTCGTTCGGAACTTGATTCATATGTCGAGCTTGTAACCAAAGAACTTGGCGGCAAGGCTTTGTTATGGATCAGATGGAAAGAGAGTGGGGCGGTTGACTCTCCTATTGCCAAACAGTTGCCGGAAAACTTTTTCGAGCTGGCACAAAAGCATATTCCGGGGCTGACCAAATCTGACACACTATTTTTAGTTGCAGGTCAGTTTGACTCTGCATGGACAATTCTTGGACAACTTCGTTTGGTGTTAGGCAAAAATTTAAATCTTATTAATAACGCAACGAGTTGCAAAAATGATTTTAATCTGTTCTGGGTTGTCGACTTTCCAATGTTTGAATGGAGTGAAGAGGATAACCGTTGGATGGCAAAGCATCATCCTTTTACCAGTCCTCAGCAGGGTTGGGAAAACATGGAGATTGGAAAAGTAAAAGCACGGGCCTACGATCTTGTTTGTAACGGCGAGGAACTTGGTGGTGGATCGATAAGAATTCATGATCCAAAAGTTCAGAATAAAATTTTTGAAATGATTGGGATTACATCGGAACAGGCAAAAGAGAGATTTGGATTTCTGCTTGAAGCACAAACATTTGGATATCCACCGGATGGCGGAATTGCATTTGGGATAGACAGGCTTGTTATGATGTTTGCAGGGACCGATTCAATTCGCGATGTGATTGCATTTCCTAAGACCCAAAAGGGTGGTTGTTTGATGATGGAAACTCCATCGACCGTTGATCAAGCACAACTTGATGAACTTCATATCAAGAGTACTGTTAAAAAGTAATAGGCTCAACAGATTTTGTAGCCCCGGCGTGTAAAAGTGCCGGGGCTTGTTTTCTTCTTTACGAATCAAACGTCTCATTTTTACTACCTTTTGGTTAAAAATGCTACTTATTATTGCTATGTTTTGGTTAAAAATGCAATAATTTTACATACAGCCAGGAATTTTAAGCATTAATAACCCAGGGTTTGAGTATTCTGTTGTGGCTCTTATTTTATTTAATTTTCCAATTAAGAGTTACGCCATTGTCGTCATAATCAAAATTAATTCCAACAAGAACAATCCGTCTACGCCCTTGCGTGGCTACGTCGGACAAGTTGTCCCCTTCGATTTCAAATTTCTTGAAATACTCTTTATCTTCGATTTGAGCAAGCGCAATGTCAGGAGTTTTATCTTTTTTGAACTCGATAAAGACTTACCCAGGTTGATCAATCTGTACAAAATATCACCGTTCGACCATGGTTGCTCAATCAAAATTATGAAAATCTCTCACATACCACCACCATGGTCTACATCTATGTCGCAATCCCGCAACGGGATAGCTGAATAATTGGTATTAATAAAATAAATATAATTATTCTCATATTATTGAACTGCGTCTTTGACGCTGTGGCATAGATGTAGCCCGTCGGTGGTGATCTTTTGTTTTGCTTACAATTATTGTTTGACAAACCACGGGCGGACTTACAACCCTGGTCTGACTATCGATTTTCTAATCCCCCACCCACACAAAAAAAGCTGGGTGTTGTAAAACACCCAGCTTTTTTAACTAACTTATTTTTATTATAAATTAGAGCAGAATTAGAATGATAGAGCGAGCTTAAGCCATACAGACCAGTTGTCTGGCATGCTGTTTTCATTGCCCCAATCATATTTTCCACCAATACCCATCAAGAGAGGATAATCCCATTTCTTGAAGTGGTAGCCCAAACCGCCGTAGATGCCGTTTGAGAATTGTGATGGAGTTGCTGCTGCGTCTATATCAATGTCAGCGTTTGAGATAGTTTTGCCACCTACAAAAGATGTTTTGTCAGCTGCAATTTGGTTTGCTACATCAAACTCTCTTAATACAACGCCCCATTTGTCAGCTTCTATTGAGCCTTTTACATGAACATCTTCATCTTCTCTGTAGTACATGTTGTAACCGAGGTCAAAGCTAAATCCGCCATTGTTGTAAGCCAATGCCAAGATGCCATCCAATTGGCTGCCTGGTGTAACATCAACACCCATAGGTGTTAGTAAATTTGAAGAAGGAGTTAAAGCTGTTCCAGCTGCATCACCGATATGTCCAAGCATGACGTATGGGTACTTGTAATCTTTTAATTTAAGAGGTCTGTTTTCAGATGCTTCGAACAAATAACGGTAGTTAAGCATGAAGTTCAATTTGATGTCTTGGTCATTTTTTGTCCAAAGATTTGCATGTGCATCAAGTCCACCACCAAAACCAAAGTGGGAGTGGTTGCCATATACTGCTTCGAACATTTGTACGCCATCAGGATCATTGCCTGTTGGGATTGTGATTGCAAGGTTGATTCCGAAGTGATACTTGTCTTTGAACAAGAACTTGTAACCAAGAATTACGTCGATGTCAGCTAAACCTGTTTCTGAGTGTTCGCCGTCAACTAAGCCGTGCGTCAATGCTTTTTGTGCATTATGTGCATCCAAGCCTGTGAATTTGCCTTGGAAGAAGCTATTAATATTCGCTTGGGTTTCCGATCCTTCGCTAGTAACTGTTCTTTCCATTTTGTTTTCTACGCAAACAACTGTTGTGTTTACCTTGAGGTAAAGACCTTTTAACAGTTTGTCCATGTTTTGGTAGTAATCAAAACGTGCGCCGTATGATTGTGAATTTGGATCATAAGAAACGGCTGAGTCTGAATTTAGAGCATCACCTTGGTCGTGAATCATGTATCTTAGGTCAAAATCACCTGTTGTAGCAGCTGCATTGGTACCATTAATTAATGTAAATTTGCTCTTGTTGCTTATTCCAAAATAGTCGCCGAAATCGTTATGTGTTTCTCCGTAGAAACCGGTTACTTGTAAGTTACCGCCGAAACGGCCTTCCAACTTCATTTGTGTTCTCTCGTAGAACGTTGTGTTTTCCATTGGAAGATTTACATTTGAACTACGTAAATTTAAGTATGTTTGTTGTGTATGAGCTGAGATGTTTGCGCTCACTGCCATTGCAGCAAGGGCTAGATATTTTATTGATTTATTCATTTACCTTTTCTCCGACAAAAAATGTTGTATAACATTATTTTAAGGACTACGTTTTTTAAATACTTTGCGATGCAATTCGCAAATATTTAAGCATCAACAACATCGAATTATAAGACTTTCTTTGTTATCGCGCCCTCCTTTCTTTGAGTTAACAAATTGCGTGTTTGACACCGACACCTCCCTCACTATTCATAATTTAATGTGTTGAATCTATGTGATGCTAAGGTGCTTTTCTTCACGTGAACTTTAATGTACTACTTTTCTCCTGCTGATATCCCAAGTGGTATTGTCTTGCGTACTAAAGCCCACCTTGACGTTGATAGATTAATCGCGTTTTTAAAAGATATCAAGTATTTTTTTTGTTGGCTTGTTAATAATTTTTATTTTTACTGCGTGTTATTGCATATAAAAAATTTATTATATGAATGATAAGCTATTTAAAAATATTTATTTCAGCGTATTTCTATGAAATACTTTTTTATTCTAAAATACAAGTTACTAGTTTTGTAAATAAAATTATTAAAAAAAATGTTTTGCCTTGATTTAAAAGGTTTTTGAGTTTTGAATTTTATAATTTTTATAGTTTAAATTCATGAGTTCTGTAAAAACAAACAAAAAAGGGTTTGGTTTGCATAAACAAATCAAGCCCTTTTTTTAGTTAACTAAAGTTTGTGATGAGTGCTTAAATTATCGTATAAATATATTATACAAAAATTGTGTTTCTATTGACCTGCAACTGTTGTTTCCACTTTTTTCCCGTTTCCAAATTCTGTTATTGTTCCGCCCATCTGCTCAGTTATCCCTCTCATTGCGTCATTGGGTTGCCCAAAGGCATTCAACGTTACATGTATTCCACCCATTTCAAGAAGCTCTTTGTTTTTTTCTAATGCATTTTTAATAGCGGCATCAATCATCTCAGGACTATTTCCAAAAGCACCTCCGCCAATTCTGGTTAAAACTATTTTAGTTTTGCCTCGAGCAAAAGCCTCTTTTATTATTGCATCGTAGCTCATTTCAAGAGTTCTTTGTGCCGCATCCAATATTTTTTGTTTTTCTGCAGTTGGAGTGTTTGGATTTCTTAATTTTGCGACAAGAGGAGAAGAGCCCTGTCCCAAGTCCAGTGCTGCAACATACATTTGGCTTACCTTTTGCTCTGGATCATTTAGTCGTTGGTGAGAACTTCCGTCGACAAGTCCGGTATGTGTTACTTGTGTGCCGTCTTGGAATCCATAGCTGAATCTTGAAAATGCATTAGGTTCTGCGAGTCGACCTATACTTGCAGCTCCTGCCTCTGTTATATATCCATTGCGTGTTTCAATTCCCGTACCACTCAAGTAGTTTGTCTCTCGTGTTCCATCTCCAACAGCTTGAGGCCATTTTGATGGGTCATCCGGATATCTTTCACAGTTTGCAAAATATGTTCTGAAGACTGTGCCCGCTGCAGTTGACATAGCAGCTGAAGGGCCTTGTGTACGATCGCCAACATATTGACTAATTTTTTTTACCTGACCGGCTGCAGTGTCACGTTCGCTTACAGTTTCCAGCCCACTAAAATTCGAAGCAACCATAAATAGAGCGTCTCTATATGCCGGATCTGCTTGCATGTTTCCAGTGTCAACATGTTGTAATCCGTCGCTCATGTTGGTTTGATAAATGATAGAAAATGATGTTCCCTGGCGTGGTTGTCCTTGCAATGCTGCCTTTCTCTTTGCAACTCTGTCTTCCAAGTCTGCTCCGGTTGGTTGTGTGTAACTTCCAACTCTAACTTTTGGTGCGTCAGGATTGTTTGGATCTTTTAAGAAATAAACTCTTTGTCCGTCAATCATTTCAGATGTTAAATATTTAGCGCGATCTTGTGGTGGCATTCTTACAAATTCTTCTTCGCTTACCCCTAAAATATTTTTAACTACCTCAGCGGCACTTGTTTTTGGTGATAAAGTTTCTCTTGTTAGTGCAGGAGCTGCTTCTAATTGGGCTACTGTTTTTCCGGGAGCTTTTTTTTCAGACTCTTTTGCAGGTGCGGATTTTGCTGCTTTACGAGATTGCTCGATTTGTCGGCGATACTCCTCAACTGCATTGGCTTTCCATGCTGGGGCGCCGGTTTTTTTTGCTTCTGCTTCGGCGGCTGCACGGTGCTTTTCTGCCTCTGCAACTAACAGCTGTTCTTTTTGTGATAGTTCTGCATAGAGTTTTTGAAGGGCAGGATTTGCTTCTAATGCTTTTTTACCTTCCTCCGTTTCAAATGAACGAAGTATTTTAAGTGCTTCAACAGCCGTTGACACTCGCGTCATGCTATCCATTACGTATAAATCTTTGCCCTGTGTTTTGGGTTTTGTAACAAGTCTTTCAACCGCGCTGTCCAAAAGCTTTAATTCTAAATTGGTTTTTGCAGATAAAAGTTCTCTAAGTTCGGCGGGGTCGTTTCCGGTTGCTCTTATGGCTTTAATTTTTTCATCTAAAGCGCTGAGTGTTTTTACTCCACTTTGATATGAGGTCCTACGATCGAATGCTTGGGCGTCGGTTCTGGATGCCTGGGCATCAGCTATTAATTTTTTGGCCTGTTCGGCTTGCTCGGGTGTTTGTTTTTTGGCTGGTGCATCGCTGAATGTTGCGCCTGGATCAAGAGCCATTCTGCTTGCAAGTCCAGAGACGGGTGTTGGTTGTTTTTTCGCTTGCTCAGCCTCTTCATCTGTAGGTAGTTTGGGTGATGGAGCAATCATTCTTTCTGAACCAGCAGATGTTCGAAATGGTTCCTCCGGATTTGGTTTTTTGGCTTGTGGAGCAATGCTGCCTTGTCTCAATGATTGGTTTGATGTGTCATAGAATGGTCTGGGTGTTTTCGTGGGCGTTGGTAGTTTGGCTTGCGCAGATTCATCCTGAAGTCCCAGTCCTTTTGAGTATACCTGTAGTCTCGCCGTTTTGCTTGCCAATTTGGCTTGCGCAGCATCAACTTTGCTTTGAGCTTTTTGTGAGGATGTTATTCCAAGTAAAGATTTTATTTTATACCCAAAGGTATTTTCGATGGCTGAATCTTTCGCTCTTGCTTTCTCCAAGCTTTGTTTTGCTTGTTGTAATTGTTCTTGTGCGGCAGTTAATTTTTTTTGTTCCGTTTCAGCTAATTTCCGTTGGTCTGTAGGATTTTTACTTACTGCTGTTAATTTTTTTTGTGCTTTTTCTTCAGTGGTCTTAAAACCTAGAGTTTTTTTGAGTGTATCGATAGCTTTTTTCTTGGGGGCAGCAGGTACATCTCTGGGAACTTCTTTCTCCATGCCATAACAAAAGCTGTTGAACATCAACGCACTGATTAAACAAGATAAAAGTTTATTACTTTTGCGCATAAGAATTCCCCCTTAAATTACATATTTTAGACAAAAAATTTTAACTTAATTTTAAAATAAATATTTAAATATCTAAATGTCAATAATTATTTCAATGCGATAAAGCTGATTTGACGTAAAGACTTTTCTCCGTCTCGTCTGTAAGAATGGAATTTGTCTGTGCCAGACTTATCTGTGCCAGACTTGTCTGCCTGCCCGTCGTAGCCACCTGGGCGAAGTCGGGTGCACATTGTGCAGTGGTTGTTCTCAAAGTGTATATTTTTAGAAAGCATGCCAAGATCTATAAGTAGAAGCTTATTAAACAGGACGTTATCAAAGAAAAGTTTATCGGTATTGTTATTGTTACCAGCATTGCTTGTACTAACTTTTCTTATTACCTGAGATTTGAATTTAAAGTTTTTTAAATTATCCAAAAAATTTGGTTGGACTTCATAACAACAAGATTTTGCACATGGTCCAAAATAAATTTGTATATCTTCAGGTGCAAATTTAAACTTTTCAAACATCATCTGAATTGTTTTTGTGACTATTTCTGCCACTGAGCTACGCCATCCGGCGTGGATGCATGCGGCCACATGATTTTTAGTGTCATAAAAAATTATGGGAAGGCAATCTGCTGTTAAAACACCAATTCCAATATTTTTTTGGTTTGTGATTATAAAATCGCCTTCGAGATCGAATGGTCTCTCGAGGTCGAAGGGTGTTATGTATTTTGCTTTTTCTTTGGAATCTATATAAGTTCCGGAAGTTCCATGAACCTGTTTTTGAAAAATTAATTTTGACAAGCCATGTTTGTGTGCGAGATCATCACAAAATTTTTGAAAATCGAGTGATTTGTGACTGATGTTGCAGTTGTTTTTATCCCCAAAAAATATTGTGAATTTTTTATTAGCAGTATTTTCGTGATTTTTCATTTTTGTTCGATCGTTATAGTTTCGCCTAATATTTTTTCTAAATCTTGAGTTGTATATGCGCCTTGTCTGACAACGCGAATTTGAGCAACATGCGTGTTGCCAACAGATGTGTTGCTGGATTGCGCCATGTTGGAAACATCAATGATAGTCGAAGGCTTTGTTCTATGCGATTGCGATGATTCGTTGTTATTGTCGTCAACAAAATATTTTACTTGCGATATCACTTCTTTATTAACGTCTTTGATTGTTGTTGGAGCCGGGGTGTTGCTTATATTGGCGCTTGTAGAGAAAAGTCCGTTAAAGTTTTTTAATATATCAAGAAGTGGGGGGTAATCAGGACAGCGGATTGCGACCGTGTTATTTTCTGATTTTAAAAAGGCAGGTAACTCTTTTTTTGCCTCAAATATTACCGTCAGTGGTCCGGGCCAGCACTGTTTAACCAAATTTTTTATCTGTTGTGTTAATTGTTCAGGATCAACAAAATAATCCAGTTTGCTGGCATCGCCGATGCTGGTATCAGAAATTAAAATTATGTACGGTTTATGTTGTCTGTCTTGTTTGATTGTGTTTAATGCTTGAAAGCCTTGGGCTGTTGTATTTGCAAGAAATCCGGGAATTGTGTCTGTGGTTGTTATTAAAACTTTGTTATTTTTTAGCTCTTCAATTACTTTATTTTTAGTGTCTGGGGATTGCCAATAAATAATCGGATTAGTCATGATTTTTTCTTTCGGGTTAAAACATATCCACCCCAATCTACCAAAAAAATGAGAAATAAAAAACGGAGCCGTTTTTCGGCCCCGTTTTGATCAATTTATAATGTTATCTATTTGAGTTTTAAGTAGCAGCATCCGCAGTTTTTGTTGCTTTTGATGTACTTGGTTTTACCACTGTTTTTGTAGCAGGTTTTGCGGGAGCTTTAAGAGTTGGTTTTGCAGTGGTTTTTGCGGCATCTGATGAGCTTACATCAGCTGTTGTTTCATCTTGAGCTGCATTGGTTGATTTAAACTTTGTAACTAAAGTTTTAGCCGTATCTACTGCCCTATCTACAAGCTTGCCTTGTGTGCTTCCCGAAAGTTGTGCTGTTGTGAGCCCCAGATGTTTGCTGAATGGGCTATAAGTTTTATTAAGAAGCGCTTTAACATTAGCGGCATCTGCTTCATTAAGTGCTTTAATATTGGCAATCAAAAACTCAGCCAGAGTTAATGACGTACCATCGTCCCATGTTAATGGATAGAATGGTGCAAGTTTTTTGCGGAATTCAAGAATGGCTTTAGATGCTGTGCTGTTGGCTGCTTTTATGCCATCAACGGCTTTTGTATATGCTGTTTTAGCACTTTGCATGTCTCTGGACTCAACAGCTTTTTTTGCTGCTTTTGCGGCTTCAATAATTTTTCTTAGACCTGTTATTGCGCCCTTTAAGTTATTTGTGGCGGCTTCTATTCCCGAAGATGGTTTTGCTATTAAATTACTAAGATCGGCCTTAGGATCAACCTCATATTCTGTTCCATCAAGCTTACGAAGTGTAACTTTACCGGTAGCTTCTGTCAATTCTTGCCCCGCTTTCATAACATCCTTTAAGCCTCTGTAAAAAATGGCTTGGAGTGTGTTTTTTGTAGCCCTTATGCTTGGTGTAAATTCAATGGAGGCATCATATTCCCCATCATTTTTGAATTTTTTGAAATAAATTTGGGAAAACTGATTGTAAAATATTTTAATTACGTCGGTTAGTGTTCCTTCAACTATCTCTGCTTTTTGCATATCCATAAATGCTGTTTTTTGTTCCTCAAGTGGCGTTTCTATTGTGTCTGCCAAGTCTTTGTATACTTTGACTGTTTTACCATTCAAGACGTCTATAATTGCAGGGTACTGTTGAAGGTACGAAAGTAATGAATCCGGAGCTATATCCTCATCTCGTGAAAGTATAAAACGCGAGTATAATTCTGTTGCTTCATCAAGCATATACTCAATTTTTGCAGCAGTATTTTTTGTAGAGTCTTTTGTTGCGGCGTTATACATTTGTATTAATTTTATTGTAAAGATAAACGATGCGGTTGGGTTTAATACCAACGTAAGCATGTCTTTTGCGGCTCCGTCTTCCATTTTACCCAGTATGTCGTCAGGGGTTAAAGCAAAACCACGTAAATCTTGAGGGGCGAGTGTGATTAAAACTGGTATTAGTGCCAGCCCTACGTCGAGTTGTTCAGTGTCGTATTTTATGCTTACCGCAACTTGAGTTCCGTCAATATCAACTTTTCCTGCTTCGAATTTAATAACGCTGGAAGAGTAGTCTGCATTTTTTTCCAACATTTCTTTCATGTCTTGGTCAAAATTTGAAAATAGGGCTGCAACGTCTGTTAAAGTTTTATCATAATTCATATCATTAGGGTCAGCCTTTGGAAGAATGTTTGGAATTATTTCCCCACCGGCGTTTTTGTCTTTTTCGGTAGGGTTCCATTGTTCTTTAATATTGTTTACAAACTCTGCTGCGGCTCCGCTTGCTTGTGATAATTCCTCAAAAAGTTCTGAGATTATCAAACCCAAACCCGCAATCGACCCTATGCCTAGACCGCCACCCACGAGCAGCCTTTTCTTCCATGACGTGACTTTTGCCTTGGCAGCTTCAACGATATCTGCGGGCTTTTTTGTGGGGGTTTGCGTGGCCGTTTCTAATGCCTTGAACTTAGCGGTAGTTTCAGCCATTCGTTTTTTTAAATCTTCAGTTCTTTGTGTTTGTTCGAGTATCTTTTTTTTAAGCTCGATTGCTCTTTCGATTGCCTTTTTTTGTGCTTCTTCTGGAGCTTTTTTTAATAATTCTTGTAACTCTTCAACTGTTCGTGCGGCAGCGATATCTTTTTTGGTTTGCTCATCTGGTGTTTTAATCTTTTCCAATTCTGCTTGCGCTTTTTTTTGTGCTTCCTCGGCCTCTACTTGTTTTCTTGCAGTGCTGGCAATTTTTTCCTGAATTTTTCTTGCAGCTTCTTTTTCGGCAGCCTCTTTTTCAGCAGTTTTTTCAGGGGTTTCTTTTTCAGGAGCTTTTTCTGCGCCCCAAACGTGGCCTACGCTACCAGATAGAGCCAGGGCCAGAAATACCGGCATTGTAATTTTGTTTATATAAGTTTTCTTCATAAACGATCTCCTCTAAAATAGTTATTTCCTTTTTTACCACGTTCAAGATTGTTAAACATATTAAATTTTTTATCATCTCTTGAGTTTGCAGGTCAATAAAATAAATAAATTTTTTTGGAAGATGTGATTTCGTGGAGTACAAAACGTCCTAAACTAAAAGCCCATCCAATCAGTTTTTTGTTTTGATTGAATGGGCTTTGCATAAATTGTTTTGGTTACTCTTATGGTTTGGTGGTTTCTGCGGCTTGGTCAGAAGCCATTACTGCTGCCTCTGCATTTACGCGCGCTTTTTCTTCTTGCTGTTTTTGCACCTCTGCGGCCTCTCTGACCATCTCTTCTACATTAACGCCTACGTTTTGGATTACTTTTTTGGATGCTTTGCCCTTTGCTTTATTTTTGAAAGTTGTGAGTGCGCCGCTTAAGTCTTTTCTTAATGCTGCAATTTTTGCCGCCGGTGTGCCGGTTTTTATAGCATTTGCAAGGGTAGCTGCTTTTGCTTTAAGCGTAGCGCCTAAGCTTCTTGCGCTAGCAGGTAATTTAGCAATACTTCTACCTAAATCACTTGCCGCACCAGCAACATTCCTTTTTGCGGACGAGAGTGCAGCATCTGCTTTTTGCATTTTGGTTGCGTGTGTTTTTAAGGCTTCTTCAGCTTGTTTGACTGAGTCAGCTAATTCTGCTTGTTTGGCTTGATGGGCGGCTAATTTTTTTGATGCTTCATCTAATTTTGCTTCTAAGGCAGCCGCATTATCTTTGAGTCTTTGTTGAGTTGCTTTATCACTTCCGCCTGCTCCTTCCACGAAATCTCTTGCGGTTGATAATTCAGCTCTAATTTCTCGTAGTTGCTCAGTAAGCTCTTTTTCTTGTGCGGTAAGAGCTACAGCCTCTTTTTTTGCGGCTTCAATTTGTTTTTGAAAATCAGGTTTTGTGTTTGATTGTATCAATGTTCTAATTTTTTCTGCGAATGCTGAGCTTGTTTCTTGGGTTAAGCCAAGACTGGTTGATTGCGGATTTCTTTTTAAAGTTTCTAGTGCTACAAAAAAATCTGTCCGAGCCATTAATTTTTCTGCAGTGCTGAGTTTTGAATCTTGTACCGCTTTGGTAACTCGTTCACTTGTACCATAAAGTTTGGAGAGATTTATCATTCCCTTGGATGTTAAAAATTCTTTTCTCTGAGGGCTGTTGACCGGAATTTTTGCAATTGCTAGGTTGAGATTTCTTGTGATTGAGTCCAGTTGCGCTGTCACCGTCTTTCGCATTGGTTGAGTTGCTGTAGCAAATTTATTTCTTACGGAATCAACAAAACCCGTTATTGCGCCTTTTATAGATGCAGATTCAGCGGATGTAGGTGCTCTGGGGCCACTTATTTTTGCCGTGAATATATTAATTTGGTCAATAATCTTAGTTCCCAGCTTTTGAATTGCGGTTCTTTCTTTTTCTTGAGCTGCTGTATTCGCTGCTTGTGTCTTAGCGGCATTTATGTCTGCTTGTGCTTTAGCCGCTGCTTCTTCTGTGCTAAGTTTTCTGAAGTTTGTAGGAGCACTGATTTCAACAGTTGGTTTGCTGCCCAAAAACGTTTCTTTAACGGCGGTGGCGCCTTGCTTGATTTTTTCCCATATTGTTAGTTGTTTTGGTTGGAGTCTGTCTGCAACTTCTTTAAACTTAGCGGCTTGTTCGGCGGCTTTTGCAGCTTGTTCATCTGCTTTTCTTTTTTCTTCTATCCCCACGGGTGTTGCCCTTTGCCATTGTGTCGTGGTAACAGTTTCGGCAGCGTTTTCTTTTTTAGCTATTTCTTCTCCCATTCTCTGAAAAAAGGCACCCAATTCACCATATCTTTTATCTTCAGTCGGAGTTCGGTCGTTAGGCTCTTTCGCGTCAATAGCATTAAATTCTGCCACTGCCTTTTCTCTAATTTGTTTTAATTCTGCCGCAGAACTTTTTGTGAGGTCCATGTTTGTATCCACAACCTGACGCGCGGTTGAAGGGGCCTGTTTTTCAGCTTCTGTAGTTGCAGGTCTTAGAACATTAGCAAAAGGATTATCCGTATCTTTTGCTGCGGCCTCTCTTTCTTTTTCTGTTAAGGGTGTGTCAAATGGATTGGGTGCTATCGGTAGAGGTTTGCGTACGGTTTGTGGTGGCGTTACCGATAAGTTTGCCGGTTTGGGTGGGGGAATTGGTCTTGTTCGTTGTTGGCTTACAGTGGAGGACGCTTTTTGAGGGTCCTGTTTTTTTTGTGGTATTGGTAGAGGTTTGGTTGGCCGTGGGGTAAATTTAGGTTGATCTTTATCTTCATCGGGCGCAGTTTTTTTAACATATTCTCCTAAAGCAAACTGCATGAAAAGTACTGAAATAACAGCGGTTCCCCAAAAAAAATTTGTGTTTCTCATTTGTTTCTTCTCCTTTATTTATAAAACAATCTGAAATTATTTAAGCCTAACTTAATTCATAACATATTTAAGACGTTATTTTCAAATAAATAATATTTAATAATATTTTTACTTCAGTTAGGATGAACTTCTGATTGCTAAGGTCGAATTCTAGCTGGATTGTTTTGCTTTTTCACATTGACAAAATCGCAAAGGTAAGTGATCATTATTCTTCCATTTTATTTCGTGTTTTTTTATTAAAGCATCAAGAAAGGATGTTATGGCAATGTATAGGCGATGCGCGCTTTTTGCGTTTTTTGTGGTGGGTGGGAGTTTGAATTTATTTGCATCTAAAAATGCAGAAACATCTCTGAAAGATGGGGTTGTTAAAGAAGTGTGCTTCAAAGATGACTTGCAGAAATCTGCTTCGTTAGCGAGTGCCACAGCAGGCACAAAGCCTAAGATTGCGATAAAAAAAGGGGATTATGAGTTAACGCTTGATGGTGCTCTTAAAATTGAGAATTACTTTGAAGACAATGCATACATGCTTAATAAAAATATTCCGGATGAAAACGAATATTTTAAAGAGACTGTGGATTTGAATTTTGATTTTGCATATGGCGAAGAAAAATTTGGTTATGATGCGGTAGAGGCATATTTAGCCATAAGGCACAAAGGTATTTGGGGTAAGACCTTGTCATTTGCTGACAGAGACGCAGGAACTTCTAGCCCTGCACAAATTAAGCTTGATGAGACAATGTTTGGTGATCACAGTCACTACACCTCAAGAGCTGTCCTATGGTTTAGAGAAGCATGGATAAAAGTAGGTTTAAATGCTGTATTTGGATCAAAGAGCCAAAATTATTTGCAGCAGTTGGAATTAGGTTGGTTTCCATTCCAGCTTGGACGTGGTATTGCTCTTGGCAGTGGATATGGATTTAACGAGGCCTTTTTAGGCGTCTATTCATATTCAGGCGAAGATAAGTCGGCTCCCGGTATTAACCTTTTTGGTGAGGTCGTCAAGGATACCTTGTGGTACAGTTTATACTATTCAAGGTTTGAAGAAACCGGCAAAAGCTTGAGTGATATACTTAAGCCTATTAAGTATAATTACCAGGGTAGAAAAACATCGCCATGGAGGGGTGTTGCCAAAGATAATGAGCTTGTTGCGGCACAATTAAAATGGATTGCTTTGAATAATGACAAATTTGGTAAGTTAGAAATTGAACCGTACGTGATGTGTGATTTTGCATCAGACCAGTGGGTTGAAGTTTATCCTGATACAAATACAACTTTGGGTGCTTATGGTCTTGGTTTTGAACATACTCTTTTGGATTTTGAGTGGGGTAGTGAGGTAGCATTTAACTTCGGTTCGGAGAAACTACGAGCTATTGATAGAAACGTGTCAAAAATTGGACGTGACGATGCTAATGGTTCTTATTTGTATGAAGGCTATTCTCATATAATTGATAATACTACTAACACTAAAGCTCGCGTAACTGCTGACAGTAAAAAAGCGTATTCCGTGGATTTTGGTCCTGGTACGGGAAATGAAAACGGTGGAAATATCCCAGGAACATATACTAATCCAAACGGGTACAGGAATACGGGTGGGGATGCATATACAACAGAGCAAAATAGATTCAGGCCTGCCTATAAAAACGAATTCAAAGGTTGGATGGCTGTGGCAGATATGGCGTACAATTTAAGAAAATGGAATTTGAAATTGGCGCTTTCTTGGTCATATGCCTCAGGTGATTTTGATCCGCATAGACAAGAAAAAGATAAAAACTATAATGGTTTTGTTGGCTTACACGAAAGTTACTTTGGTAAACGTGTTCCAAGTATATTTATCATGGATCAACGTTTGTTGATGCGTCCTCTTTCCTTAGCTTATTATCCCGGAAAAGAAAAACTAATTGATGCTGAAAACGATATATCATTCACAAATATTCAGATGTACGGTGCCGGTTTGACATGGATTCCAAAGTATGGTGAAAATAAGAATGTTTATATTAATCCAAATGTTATAGGCTTCTGGGCTACCAAGAGCTCTCATAAAATTGATTACAATGGTAAGGAGGCTGTCATTTCTCCAAACATGGCTCGAGATTACATGGGTACCGAATTGAATCTTGTCGTTAAGAGCGAAATTTTAAAAGATTTAACGCTATTTGGTAAGTTTGCGGCGTTCTTTCCAGGTGGATACTTTGAAGACATGGCAGGAATTCCACTTGATGGAGATTACTTCAAGAAACAAGCAATTCCGGTTGAGCAATATGATCCTAGAGATTTCAGATTGGCTGCAGACACTGCGTATCATATGAATATTGGATTAGAATTTAAGTTCTAAAAATTATAATAAAAACAAAAATAGAGGGCGAAGCTGTAAAAAGCTTCGCCCTCTATTTTTGTTAACAAAAAATTATTAGTACTCGAAATTTTTTAGTGCTTAAATTCAGCAAAAACTCGAACATCCGCCCAAAATACACCACTCGTGGTGAGTGCTGGCCGCATCCCTCGATACACGCACTACGTGCGCACTCGGGACGAGCGGCCAGTGTATCGAACCATGCGAAATTTTATGGTACATGTCTTTATGTGAATGGTATTAGAAGCATAAAATATCAATTTTTACTTATAATATTTTGTGATTTCCCATTATCCAGCTATCCCTCTGGCATACCCGGAGTAGCCACGCAGGGCGAAGCCTGGGGATTGCGGCATTGAGGTAGGCCAGGGTGATGATGTTTGAGTCGTCTACATATACTATTGGGCAACCCTGGTCGAAGCTGGCATGAGAAGTTGTTTATTTAATTAATGCTAGCGCTTCAGCAATTTTGTTTACCTTCCCTGCTCCAATTGTTAAGACCAAATCACCGTCTTCTATATCAGACTGAATTGTCTGCGTAATTTGATCATACGTAGGAATGCAAACAACTTTGAGCCTAGGGTTCTTTTCTTTGATGGCAGCTACAAGATTTTCACTTGTAATACCTGGAATTGGCTGTTCGCTTGCCGGATAAATTTCTGTGATATATAACGAATCAATTTTATACTGAAAATTAAGACTTGATAATACCTCAACAAACTCGTCCCAACACTTTTGTGTTCTGGTAAAACGATGTGGCTGAAAAATAACATGTAAACGCTTATTCTTACGTTTGTGTGCGACTATCAAAGTATTTCTTATTTCTGTTGGATGATGGCCATAGTCATCAAAAAGGTCTGCGCCTTTGAATGTGCCTTTGAATTCAAACCGGCGCTCAACTCCCCTGAAGCTTTCAAGCGCTGCTGCAATTGTTGCAAACGGAATATCAAATTCCAGGCACATTGCCGTTGCCGCAAGTGAATTAAGGACATTGTGTTGTCCGGCCATATTCAAGGTCACATTTCCAAGTAATGTTCGTTGTAGAGTTCCTGTTGTAATATCAACTTTGTTTTTGTAAATATTAAAATTAGTTTGAGATTTGCCAAGGTCTAAAATTTCTCCCATTACATCAGCACTTTCAGATAGTCCATATTTTACGACGTTAATGTGCTGCAATGGTAAAATTGATTGGATGTTAGGATCGTCAATGCAAAGAAAAGCTTTGCCGTAAAATGGCAAACGAGCCAAAAAATCTTTAAAAGTGTTTTTAATATCGTTAATATCGCGATAAGTATCAAGATGGTCGCTGTCAATGTTTGTTACAACAGCCATTGTCGGATGAAGATAAAGTAAAGATCTGTCGCTTTCGTCGGCTTCAGCAATTAAGACGTTGCCACCGCCCAGTTGTGCATTATTATCAATACTTTTTAATACGCCACCAATAATAACGGTCGGTTGTAGTTTGGCCTCGATCATTATATGCGAAATGAGCGATGTAGTCGTTGTTTTGCCATGAGTTCCCGAAACGGCAATGCTGAACTTGGTACGCATAAGTTCTGCTAGCATGATTGCACGAGGAATAACGGGGATCCCTTTTTCAAGTGCAGCAATAACCTCCGGATTTTGCCTGTCTACCGCCGAGGAATAAACAAGAACATCAGCATTTTGGACATGGTCTTTGTTGTGTCCGCATGAAATTTGACAGCCTATCTTGGCAAGGTAATCAAGCGTTTTGCCCGACGTTGCCAGGTCACATCCGCTAACAGTGTATCCCTGTAGTCTCAATATTTCAGCAATACCACTCATCCCTATGCCACCTATACCCATGAAATGAATATGTTCTCTTTTTTTATACATATTAAATCCCGCTTAAACCTATAAAAAATACTTCTTCAATCTATCAATTCCTGTCTCAATGACCTCAGCATCGCGAGCAAAACAAAGCCGTATAAATGGTTTTCCGCTTGTTCCAAATGTGCTACCTGGAATCATTCCAACTTTTGCTTTGTTCAAAATACTTAGACAAAGGTCGGTAGCATCGGCTTGATCTGTTTTTAAGAACAAGAAAAAACCACCTTTTGGAATTTCAAATGAAAAAATTCCTTTATCTACAAGCGGTTGCATGCAGCTAACCGCGGCATCTTTGCCGGCTTGAACTTTTTTTGCAAGTTCTTCAACCAAGTCCGGTCTGGTCATTGCATACATGGCTGCATACTGTGCCGTGTTATTCAAGCAGTTTAACAATGCATCCTGAATGCCCGAGAGCGCAGGAATCAAACTTTCATGTGCGACAAGATATCCAATTCGCCATCCACTCATAGCCATATTTTTTGAAAAGCTGCTGATTGTTATTAATCTTTCGCTTTGTCCGGCAATTGAAAGCATTGATTCAAATGATTCATCAAAAAAGTAATCCCTGTATGCTTCGTCAACAATAAGATAAATACCTTTTTGTTCGCACCAGTCTAAAAGTTCTAAAATGGTAGATTTTGGAATAACAAGTCCGGTTGGATTTGTTGGATTTGAGAAGACGATTATTTTTGTTTTTGGAGTTGTTGCGGCCTTAATTTTATCGACATCAATTTCCCACATAACTTTTGAATTATCGCCGGAGTCTTTTAGGCATGAGACAAAAACAGCTTTTGCTCGTGCTGTCTGTGCTAAAATTGCATATGATGGATAAGCCGGTTCGGGGATAATGACCTCATCACCTGCCTCAAGTTGGTTTAAAAAGACAAGTGACAACGCGCCTATTCCACCATGGGTTGGTAGAACCTGAGATGGTGTAATGGTGTTGTTGTATCTGGCAGATTGAATTTGAGCTATTGTTTCGCGTAATTCTTTCAAGCCAAAGCTGCTGCCGTAGCTATCAGTTTTAGTTGTGTCTAAAATAGTTTTTACAAATTGCTTGACTGGTGCTGGAATGCCACCAATTTTCAAGGCTCCTTGTGAAAGAGAAATGTACTTATTACTACTGTTAACAACTTCCTCGATCCTTTTGATTCCAGAAAGCGGAATCTGAAGCATTGTATTCTCCAATTAAAATTTAAGATCCCATAAATAATACAGTACAAATTCTTGGGGGAAAAATATGACATGATATAACATGTTGTATCATGAATAACCCTGCCCCTCAAATAGCATATATCAGAGGGTTTTTAATGTCCATATTGCTATAAATAAAAACGAATAAAGTGGGCAAAAACAAGTAAAGCAGGCTGTTTTTAACAACCTGCTTTGTAAAAATAACAAAATTTTTAGTCTTTGTGCGAATTTAGTGCCAGATAAGATTCTTTTATATTCCAACAGACTGGCGTGCCAGACGACGTGTCCGTCATAGCTTTATGCGACGACGGAAGCTCCATTTTGGAGCGAAGACTGGTGGAGCTAACCGGGGTCGAACCGGTGACCTCATGAATGCCATTCATGCGCTCTACCAACTGAGCTATAGCCCCAAATAAAATATCTCAAATAACTACTCTTCACTAAAGTTTAAGCAAAGCTTACAAAAACGCAAGATTTTTTGGTTATAATATAATAGAATGAATTTTTCTGAATTAGGAGCCTAAATGAAAAGAGTGGATAAATCACAAAAGAAGATATTTTCAGCTAAAACGCAAGACATAACTTGTAACGTTAAAACTTTGCAAATTACGTCTTTTTTAGAAATTTGTAAAAGTCTGTGCCCTATAGTTTCTGAAATTAAAAATGCCGGCGGAATAGCCTATATGGTTGGTGGAAGTGTTCGTGATCTGATTTTAAATTATCCAATAAAGGACGTGGATATAGAAGTTCATGGGGTAACAACAGAAGGGCTTGAGGCAGTTTTATCAAAATTTGGCAAGGTTGTTACCATTGGTAAACAGTTTGGCGTATTAAAATTGTTAAGCAATCATGATGAGTTGGATATTGATTGGTCCTTGCCGCGTACGGATAGCAAGGGACGAAAACCTACTGTGAAAATTGATCCTGATATGGATATAAAAACTGCCTGTCGAAGACGTGATCTGACAATGAATGCAATGGCAATTGATTTAAACTTTATCTGCCAAAATTTTGATAATCTAAAAAAATTAGCAAAAGATAAAAATTTTGATCCTGTTAAAAATTTACAAGTAATTGATCCATACGGCGGACTAGAAGATATAAAAAATAAAAGATTAAGAGCGGTAGACGAAAAACTTTTTCTTGATGATCCACTGAGATTTTTCAGAGTGATGCAGTTTATTGGTCGATTTGAGATGCAGCCTGATGCGGGTCTGAATAAAATTTGTAACACAATGTCTTTGTCACAGCACAAGTTATTCGAAATTGAAAAAAATACTCCATTGGCTAAAGAGCGAATTCATGAAGAATTAAAAAAACTCTTCTTAAAATCAAAACTTCCATCGCTTGGATTCAGATGGCTTTTAAAAATTGGTCGTTTAAAAGAGATATTTCCGGAGTTAAGTATTTTGGTAAATGTTCGCCAAAATCCAAAGTATCATCCGGAAGGCGATGTTTTTGAGCACACAATGCAGGTGCTTGATGCCGCCGCAATTATTGAATTTTATGACGAACAAAATAAAGATTTTGAACAATATTTAATAATGCTTGCTGCATTATGTCATGATTTAGGCAAGGCAAGCAAAACGGATAAAGATTTGCATTGCAAGGGGCATGAGTTTGAGAGCGTGAAAATAGCTGCACGTTTTTTAAAGCGTTTAACAAGCAATAAGCTTTTAATTAAAACTGTTAAAAAGCTTGTTAAATTTCATTGCATGCCATTGCAGTTGATTGGTCAAAAATCGACGTTAAAGGCATATAAAAAATTGGCTATAAAACTTGCACCGGAAACTAATTTAAGGCAGCTTGCATTACTTTGGCTTGCTGATAATCGCGGTCGTAATAAAAATTTTATGGAGCCACATAAATTTTTCGGTGATGAATTTTTGAAATTTATCAAAAAAGCTGAGCAAGCAAATGTTGTAACCCAACCGGAAGCTCCAATATTACTCGGCAGACATTTGATTGATATTGTAAAACCGGGGCCCGAGATGGGAAAACTTTTGAAAAAAGCTTATCGAATTCAGATTGAACATGGGATTACTGAATTGGCGGAGTTGAAGAAACGTGTTCTAAAAAGTTAGTTAACTCAATATTTGCTAAGCAGCCGCAGCAACCGGTTGCTTTACCGGTTTGGTTTCATTTTCCAAAATCTTTATCCACTGAACCATTATTGGTTTTTGTGCTGGTCCCAATAAGTTTGTTCCATTGGAAAGCTTTCTAAGATTAATTATTTGAAAAAGCTTTAAAATTTTCTTTTTATCATGGGAGTTTCGAGTCTTAAAAATATTATTTAACGCTCCTACAAATGCTGCCATTACAGTAACTGGCGTTTGTGGGGTAAACAAAGGTAAAATTTTTTCGTAAAGACTTAAGTCTTTAACGCTTGTGGCGCTATCCAATAAAGCAGAAATGTATGTTTTTTTATCGGTTGTGATTTTAACTGCATCATCTAATTCTTTGATCCATGAAACCATAGTATTAACTTGGTTTGAAGCGAGTAAGCCAGCTGTATTTTGTATTCCTGTGAATAAGTCTTTCATAGCGATTAGATCTTCTTGCGTTAAATCTCCTCTGGAATTAAATAATTGAGGAATAACTACGGTAATTAGATGTTTCCTTTCATACGAAGCATTTGTTGCAGTTACTTTATCTAAAGTGTTTTTGAGTAGCTGTATCTGTTCTTTTACCGTTTTAGACTCAAGCTGTGAAAATAAAATACTAGTTACTTCAACAATTTTTATCCAATCTTCAACAGATTTTTGCATGATGCTATCAAAAATATTTTTGCTCTTAAATGTGACGGAATTCAGATTGTTTAAAAAATTTTTTAAAGCATCAAGTTCCGCACCGGTCATTTGTTTTCTTTGACTTAATAGACTTGTGCCGCCATCTATAAAACGTCCTTTTTCAAAGCTATCAATATCCTTAGTTATTGAGTTTGAAATTTGTAGGTAGGCAGCAATTTTTTTTGATAAAACTTTTTCCGAAGATGCAATATTAAGTTGGGACATTAATTTAAGAGAATTTAGTTTTTGAGGACTTACGGCAGTTGCCAGTTCAGTAATGGTTTTTATTTTTTCAAGCATAATAATTAGAGCAGTTAAATCCTCTTTTTTTAATGAACTTCTGTTATTGTACAAAAATGTGAGTTTGTCTCCAAGTAATGGGACCAGGGCTTTTTTGTTATCAGGGCTGGTTATTTTAGGAAATAGACTAATAACAGTATAACAAATTTTAATTAATTCTTTATAATTTTTTTCTGCAGTGGTTAGCTTTTTTTTAAGATTATCAATATTAACAATTACTTTTTTCTCAGCGGCTTTAGCGGGAGTGGGAACTGTTGCTTTTACGGCGGCGGTTAAAGTTGGCTGTGTTGGTGTGAAAGTAGGTTGAGCAGTAGTTGCTCCAGGTAGAGGCAAACCGGCAGTTGGCACAGTGCCAGGAGCGGATGATACAGCTGCGCCTACAGGTTGCTTAGTTTTTTCAAATTCAGTTAACACGGCTTTTTCTGCATCGGTAAAAAATTTGTTTGCCCGAATAAATTTGAAAAGATTAAAAATTTTTTGTCGTGTTGCATCATCGCTTGCAAGATTTAACAAACGGCCGATATCTGTAATCAGATCTTTCCGGTTTGAAAGTGTTATTGATTTATTTACATTTATAATTAGTCTTTGGTAAGCGTCAATTTTATTTGCAAATTTATCCGCAGCCATTGCTTTTACGGCATCAAGCTGATTAGCAAACTCTGTTTGTTTCTTGACTTGTGATTCCAGTTTGGTTCTGCCTGCAAGTAGGCTGGTATAAATTTTATTAAACATTTGTGTATATTTGGAACTTGATGGTGAGGTTGTCTTTTTTACGTCGTCTTGAACTTTTTTAAGTAATAAGAATGCCGGATATTTATCAACTTCAACAGTTGCTTTTGATGGTTCTCCCAAAACTTTTGTATAAACATCTTCCAATGCTGAATCTGATACCAGATATGTTGATGAGTCTACAATTGGATTTAAAACATCCGTGTATAAACCATCAAAAATTTTGCGTTTTGTATCAAGATTTACATTGGCAAATAAAGCACTTAAAGATTTTAAAATTACTTTATAGATTTCGATTTTGCTTTTTCCTCCAGCTGTTTCGGTGTAAAGAGGAGTGCTTGGTGATGCAGCTTCTGTTACAGCATTGCTGATTTCAGCTTCTGTTGCATATTGTGTCGGCAAAATTGGAACGGTTAGTGCCGCAGTTATGCCTATCCCGGGAAGTGCAGTTGTTGCAGGCGTTTGGATTGTGCTTGCAGTAGGAGTAGTGGTAGCGGTTGGTTGAGATATGCTTGGTATTGCTCCACCATCCATTCCTGGCATAGATATAATTGAGTTATACCAAAAGCAAAAGATCAGTGCCATTAGAAGATTTATAAAATTTTTTTTATTCATAGCCATTCTCCAAAATTTAAAAATAAAATATCTTGAATATCTGATTTTTAAAAAATAATCGTAACAAAAAGCAAGTAATCTTTTTAATTACTTCGATTTCGTAGATAAAATCAAAAAAAATCAAAGTAACCAGCCATAAACCATATCTTATATGAATCAGTTCACTTTTCACAACAATAATGGCATGATAAATAAAAGATACTTTTTAGTAATCGCTTTTTATAAAAAATTGTGTAGATAAAAAAGGATTAGCATGCATTTTAATATTTTTAAAAGTACCGCTTGGCAGTTGATTATGCAATCAGATTGGGTTTGCAGTCTTATTCTTCTTGGCCTTTTTGTACTTTCTGTTTTTTGTATAGCAATAATAATTTATAAAATAATAATCTTTAGATTGCATATGCGGCAATTGAACGCCTTGCTAAATCGTATTAAACGGACGAGCAAATTTCAGGATATTGTTGCCGCAAGCAAAGATCATCAAGATGGGATAGGCGGAGAATTTTTACAAACTACTCTTGGTGAGCTAAAAATAATTTTAGAAAAACATGCAAAAAATAATTTGGTAAGTCCTTCTAAATCGGTTACCTCCGAAGAAATTGAAATGCTTGAATCTTCAATTCAGCAAGAAATAGCAAACATAATTGAAGAAGAAGAATCTTACTTTACTGTTTTATTTACAAGTGCGTCAGCTTCCCCCTTAATTGGTCTTTTTGGAACTATTTGGGGACTGATTCATTCATTTATCGACATAGCACAAGAAAAAAGTGCTGATATTACAACCGTTGCGCCAGGTCTTGCAGAAGCTTTAATAACAACACTTGCCGGGTTGATCGTAGCTATTCCTGCCTTGATGGCGTATCACTACTTAACTCGTCAGACTCACAAGATTGAGTTTGCGTTATATGAATTGGGCGATAGATTTGTAAGAATTTTAAGGCAAACATTTAATAATCAGGATGCGCAATGAAATTAAGGAGGCGAGTGTTAAAAAAACATGCTATGCCTGAATTAGTTTTGACACCACTCATTGATACTTTTGCAACAGTTCTTGTAATGTTTATGATAACAGCTCCAATGGTTCAAAATAGCATAAAGGTTGATTTGCCATTTGGTAAGAGCAAAGAAGTTTCCACCGCTCAAGAGCATATAATCACACTTTCAAAAGATGGCAAAATTTTTTTTAATAACTATCCAACTGGTAAAAAAGATCTTGTGGCTGTCGTTCAAAAAGCTTTGGGAAATAAAGAAGATTCCCCTGTTTTTGTAAAAGCTGACAGATCAATTTCTTATGGCAAAGTAATTGAAGTTGTTGATCAACTCAAAGAAGCTGGTGTTAGATACGTTGCAATGTCAACTCAACCAATATGATGTAAAAAATGATCAATTCGCTGAAAAAATATCTTTATATTTCGCTCGGACTACATCTTTTTATTTTTTTAGTGCTACTAATTATTTCAAGTGGTGGCAGTATAAAACAACCGTTTGTTGTTTTTGGTGCGCATTCAAAAAAAGATTACCATACTCTTTATAAATCAAAAAAATCTATTATCCCGTTTATGGGTCATGGTTCTGCTAAATTTGGATCAAATAAGTCCGGTAATGGAAAAGGCAAAATAGGATCAGGAAAGAATAAGTTGGGAAAATCTACCAATTCAAGTTCAAGTAAAAACAAAAAATCAAAAAAATCAGTTAAGAATTCAAAAATTACAGAAAAATCAAAGCGAAGTAAACTTAGCGAAAAAAAATCAAAAGCTGCAGGCAAGTCAAAAAAAGATACTGTTATATCTAAAAAAGACGCGGCTAAAAAGACCGGAACTGTAAAGACTACGGCCAAGGCTGAGAAAAAACAACCCATTACCGAGCCAAAAAACAAAAAAGCGCTTGCAAAGAGTAAAAAAGAAAAGCAAAAAGAGCTTGAGCAAGAAAAAAAGATTGAGGCAGAGCTGAAAAAAATTGAACTCGAAGAACAAAAAGAGATAGATGAAGAAATTAAAAAAGAAGAAAAACGTGCGGCTGAAAAGCTAAAAGAGCTTGAAGAGGCAGAGGCCCAAAAAGAACAAGAAGCTAAAGAGAACGAAGAAGCTCAAAAATCCTCTGAGATAACTGAAGATTTGAATGATGCCCAAGATGCCAAAACTGATGAAAGCGACGACGCAAATGATGAAACGGATGATGGTCAGGATGGGGATGGGCAAGAAGAATACATATTTACGCTTGGTGATTTGGGTGCATATGATAAATACATTCAGTCTGAAACTGGGAGACTGTGGAAACCTCCATTGGGGGTTCCAAAGGGAACAACTTGTAAAGTGAAGTTTGTTATTAGCAAAGAGGGTGAAGTAGAAGATTTTCAAACAATACAAAAATCTAATGTAATAATTTACGATTTAAGTATACTACGAGTTGCTCATCTCTTTAAATTCGATAAATGTTTATGGGGGAAGAGTTTCGTGATTGATTTTCGCCAATAACAAATAAAAGACATCTTATTCTCAATGAAAGGTTCATATGCACAATTTTTGTAAAAAAATGGTATTTATTTTATTAGTCTTAAGTTTTAATCAAAATGCTTCTTGTGCCGATTCTCAAACTGTTAAGACAGCATCTGTCTCGACTAGTTCAGTCTCAACAACTTCTACTTCAACTGCAAGTATAAATTCAAAAAAAAGTGACGAAATATCAGTTCAAGTTAGTGCCAATTC
>Ga0172379_10002884_pt1 | contig 28931 bp, 28 predicted proteins | sample GrowelOW334metaG_FD_119756 | JGI IMG/M metagenome (GOLD analysis project Ga0172379, IMG submission 119756) | Groundwater microbial communities from an aquifer near a municipal landfill in Southern Ontario, Canada - Groundwater well OW334 metaG | ecosystem: Environmental > Aquatic > Deep...
AAAAGTCCCCCTTCAAAATAAAATGTTTGAGATGGAACATCCAAATCTAATTCTCTCAAGTAAAAAACATCGTCTGCAGGAATTTTGCCGTCCCAATTCCTCGCATCTATTACTGAAATCCTTAATCCCTTCACCAAATATGCCTGCTGCCTCAAGTGTTGAACTACTCTTTCAAAATCAAAAGTAACTTCCTGAAAAATCGTCGGGTCTGGAGAAAAGGTAACTATGGTGCCATGCTCTTTTGAACTGGCTAATTTTTTAACTGCAGCTTTTTTCTTACCTTTTGAATATTCCTGAAAATATTTTCCACCATCACGGTGAACTATTACAGTCATGTAATCAGACAGCGCATTAACAACTGATGCTCCCACGCCGTGAAGACCTCCAGAAACTTTGTAGCCTTCACCACCAAATTTTCCTCCGGCATGAAGCGTTGTCATAATCGTTTCAAGAGCCGAAACTTTTGTCTGTTTATGCATATCAACTGGAATGCCTCGACCATTGTCGACTACACGAATCCTGTTGTCTGGAAGAAGCGCAACTTCTATATCATTCGCAAACCCACCCATGGCTTCATCACGCCCATTGTCGAAAATCTCCCAAATAAGGTGGTGAAGGCCGTCTGGGCCAGTTGTACCGATGTACATACCTGGACGCTTTCTAACAGGCTCTAGGCCCTCTAAAACGGTAATGTCAGCAGCACTATATGAACCCTTTTTAGGTTCCTTGTTTTCGTCTTTTTTGGATACCATTTTTACCCCTAAATTATAGCAAATTACACCCCCGAAATAAAGACTTAAAAGTGGAAAAATATGGCTTAACTAGCCTACAAAAATGGCAAACTTCTTCCAGCTATCCGAGAACTCTGAAAGTGACATAAAAATGCCCTGTTTTTCACCCGTACGGTTATCAGGGTCGTTTATGTAAAAACCCGTAGTTGTACCTAAATTATCTTCAAAGCCAACAACGACTATTTGGTGCGGGCCATTTTTCCTCATAACAGAAACAATCACTGGTTTTTTATTTTCAAGTGTTTCTCTAATTTTTTGAATTCCTTTGTCTTTTAGTATCCCTGCCTCATTAATATTCTGTGAAAAAGTTTTATTTTTAATATCAACATCAATTGAACGAAACTCTTCTCTGTACGAAGTAATGCCGTGATTATGTGCAATCAAAGTCACAACGTCGTGTGGCCAGCCATGAGCATTAATATTTTCCAATTTCAACAAACCTTTATTAATCATATCTTCAATTATTATTTGCCCCTCTGCAAAAAGATCTGTGACTGAGGGGGTTTTGTTTGGTTCCAAAAAATCAAAACACATTTTTAAGCAAGCAATAGCACATCCCCTCTCTTTCCACTCTGGGACCGTAATTTCATCAAACTGTGAATGATATGGAATATCTAATTTCATTATGCTAATTATACTTTTCTATATATTTAATTAGGTTCTCTTTATTCCGTAAGTCTAGTTTTTCGTCTGGAATTTCTATTATAAATCTCTCTGATCCGTCTAATATAAATTTTTTGTATCCCATAAAACCTGTTAGGTAATACTTAGATTCAACAATCTTTTCTTGAGTAACTTTGCCATAGCCCATACTAAACCCTCCTGCATGAATCATTTCACCATCTCCGATATATAGCCCTACGTGGCCAACCACATCAGGACCGATGTCAGTTCTATTGCTTTTGAAAAATACCAAATCCCCGGGCATTGCCTCTTCGTCTGAAACACTAACTCCAAACTTGTACTGATCATTACATATTCTTGGTATTGCTATACCAGCTTCCACATATAAGTAGGCCGTGAATGACGAGCAGTCAAAAGAATTTGGGCTATCTTTCAAAACACTAGAACCGAACTTATACGGAACACCGAGAAACGTTGGTGCCAAAGTTAATATTTTTTCTCTTGGTACTACTCTATAAAATTTTAGTCCGCTTTTTTCTAGCGCAACATGGTTTATTTCATTTACAGAAAGCCCAATTTTGTATACTGGGACCATATTAAGCAAGTCTTATCTTTCCGCCGAAATTGTTTTCAGTAAACTCTTCTATTTTTGCGTGCAAGATGTTCACCTCTTCATTGGTAAGTGTCCTGTCTAGGTGCCTATAAGTAATACGAAATGTATAACTTATTTTACCTTCTCCGAATTTCTCTGTATTTTCATACTTATCTAGCAAATGAACTTCTTCCACTAAATCTCCCCCAACATCTCTAATAGCATCAAAGTAATCATTTGGAATAAAATTATTGTCTACAACGAAAGATATATCTCGAACAACTGGTGGAAATTTACTTACCTCCTTAAATTTGTTTCCTAAAATAAGCTGCTTTTTTACACGCTCATCCTCTGACCAGAGCAAGCGAATGTCTGGCAAGTCCATGCTTACAATCGCTAATCTCTCTAGGCCAAAACCAAAAGCCCAGCCATTCCATTTTGTAGAATCAACCCCAAACTTCTCTAGTACGCTTCCCTTAACAACCCCTGAACCAAGGACCTCTATCCATTTTTCATCTTTTTTTATCTCCATCTCAATTGATGGATCAGTGTATGGGAATGTATCGGGGTTAAAACGCCCCTCTACAGATTCACCGAATACTGCTTTTGCAATTGATGTTAAAACTTTTTGTAACTCTTCCTTGCCAATCACCTCCTTATCTTTTGGAGCAAGGTACCAACCATCAAGCTGATGAAACAAATTCATATGATGTCTGTCTATCTCATCTTTTCTGTAAACTTTTCCGAATGAAAAACAACCAACCGGTTCGCCACGAGCCATGCGTTCCTTAATTTCGGCCTGTTGTAAATAGTAGTACCACATAACGGTTGTCTGGGTACGTAATATATGTTTATCATCAACATAATAAGTATCTGATTTTGATCTGGCTGGATGGTCTGCCGGAAAATCAAACAAGTCAAAACCTATATCTACCGATACTATTTCTGGGGTTTCAATAACATCAAATGAACTAAACTCCTGGCTAGCTAAAATCCTGTCCACCATAGTATTTATGGGACTACCTTCAGTTCTAGAAAGGTCAGGCATTCCTAAGTAGCGTTTAATTCGGGAACTTTCTGCATCTGTCCTCTGCGACAAGCCTTGAATTAGATTGTTTTGCTCTTCAAGAGAGACTTTATACGTATTTTTCATACTGTTTAAGCATTATACCGAATCTCTAAGTATCAACTAACTAGAAATTGGCGTTGGTTCAAGATTTAACTTGTAATAATTACCGGAGTTTTTTAGGTACGTCGAACCCTTAAATGAAACTAGGGCCGACTTATTAAAGTTAGATATTTTGAAATCACTTGCTGAAAATACCGGAATAGAAATTCTTCCGCCCCTCGAATCAAGTTCTGTTATAAAAATATGATCCTTACCGAGTACTATTAGCCCGCTTTGACTTCCTTTATACAATTCTGCATCCAGGACTTGTTCACTTGCGGTTATATTTAATTCGCTCTCACAATTATTTAGTGTGCACATATACTGCGGTGAATCTTCGGTATCCTTCCAGATAATATTTATATTGTCTTTCAATATTGTCAGGGAAATCTTGCTGTCATCAAAAATAATATCCCCTGTTGTAGTAGAAATAATTAAATCAACTTTTTTCGCATACGCCTTATTGAGAGAACTAATATCAGCTGAGCTCTTCACAGAAACAAAAGAAACTTGTTTTGAAATAAGTACTGGATATATCTGAGTAACCTTGTTGGGTGAAATGCCCACTTTCTTTTCCCATGTCCTGTATTCCGGTCGCTCTACCCTCACTGTATGTTGTTTTGTAGTAAGACCCTGTACCAAAACTGATCTATCTAAAAAAGATGATGTGCCTGCAAGTTTATTATCAATATAAACAGAGGCGTTGCTTCCAACAGACGCTACGTAAATACCACCGGTACGCAAAATGGATATTTTAGTTAGTGAGACAACATCTTTAAATGAATACCCTGAAGCAAGCAGTAAGAGTAGAGGGCCAACACAAATGAACACAAGCACTAAAATTGCAAGCATGAACATTCTCTTTTTTTTAGACATTGGTCTAATCATTTTTTCTAAACTTCGGCGTAACCCAAAAACCCATATACCTTCCAAACATTAACCTAGTTTGTGCATCGAGCGCTGGTATAGAGCTGAATACTATTATTGTAAACGGAAAGATGAGCCATTGAAAGATTGCGACATACTTTTGTTTCTTCTTAATTTCCTTTCCATTAATATCTTTGGGAAGTAAGGAATAAGACATAACTGCTAGAGAAATAAGCCCCAACATAGAACCAATCATTAGATTTCTAGTCATGGCAGGAAGGTTATAAGAAAGTACTGTTTCTTTAAAAAACTTACCGCCCAGAATCAAAGGTAACCATCCCAACATAAAAATAATTAACGGGTTAGTTGCAGCCGACCAGTAGCCTTCAAGTTGAATGAATATCGTTTTAATTTTTTTGCCAAAAGAAATTTGTTTATTTTTAATACAACCAAGTAGGATATATGGAACATTTTCAGCACCCCACATCCACCTTCGGTGTTGTTTATAAATATTTTTCATAGTCTTCCAAAATGTTTCGGCCTGATTAGCATCCATTGATACTGGGTAAGCCATTGGTACTACCCTGTAATCACCATTGTTTGCAAAAAATAAATTCCAGAAAATTCTTGAATCCTCAGAAACCATATTCGTTTGCCAATAACCAACATCAATTAGTGCCTTAAGACTTACCGAGTGAGAAGAAAAGGTTACTAATTTTTCTGGTCTTTCTTGCTGGATCATTTGCCAGAATGTATTGGAAAAAGCTGCAATTCTTGAAATGGGGGTGGCTTGCCAAATATTATTGTTATATATAGGGACTGGTTGAAAAGATGCTTTTTCTGGATGTTCAGTGGTTAAATAATTCCAAGTGAGACAAGAGAAATAATCTTTATACACAACGGTATCCATATCAAAGGCAGAAACAATAACATTTTCGTAAGGAATATTGTTTGCATCAATTATTTCTGTTTTTGCCACAGCAGTAGCAAAAGAAATATTTGAGCCCTTTCCTGCCAACTCCCCTTTTATATTTGCTGGGTGCTTAATAGCTATAATCCCCGCAAAGTCATTTTCAAATTTTGCTGAAACTGTTTTCCCTATCTCTTCTGCGCTTTTACCCGCTCTTTCTTCATACGCAAGTACAATAAATATTTTTTTGTGATTATATTGAGCCTTTTTAATGCTCATTACGCTTTCCTCAACCACTTTTTGTGATTCATCATAAAACGGAAAAACTACCAAGTGGTAAAGGTGTTCATATTTCAAGTGAGAGATTTTTTCCTGCCAATCTGTTTTTAAACTTTGTCTAATTCTTCTCCAGTTATGAAGATTGTGTGAAGACATGTAGAAAGTTTTCAAAAGCCAGTACAAATCAAAGAGAATTACGAAATAGGCAGCTATATATGGCTTAAAAATTGACGTAAGCAAAATAAAGGCAATTGTGCCCCAAGATAGTAAGCCGGGAATTATTTCTAGAAATCTATACAAAACCCTATCTTTCCCTTCAAGCTCACCAGACCTCCCTACCTTAAAATATGGCGTTTTTCTATAATCCATAAGAAATACACACTATCAAAAGTATCACGTTTGGGCTACTTGGGGCCACCTGTATTGCATACAGGTGGTCCTCGCTCGGAAATAATAGGTGGAAATGCTTCGCATTTTTCTGCTCGTCTGATTTCAAAAAAATAATAAATTACTTTTTTGAAATCTTCCTCACAGCACCTGTACCACCATTGCTTCTCTCACTCGGAGCCACCTGTCGGTCTCGAACCGACGACCTATGCTTTACAAAAGCATTGCTCTACCAACTGAGCTAAGGTGGCATTTATTTTTCTAAATCTGTCGACTGAATAAACACTTCTTCTATCTTACCCTCTCCATTCTTTTCTATTATTTCACGCTTTGCCTCCTCAATATCACGAAGGAAAGCAGAAACCTTTGGGTTTTCCTTAAATTTTTGAACTCCCCTTGCAGACTGTCGCATTTTGTCATACGACTCACGCAAATGAGCTAAGGAAGTTACTACAGATTGATATAAATGCTTTTTAAAGTCAATTTTTATTAATTCTTCAAATTCCCTTATTTTTGACCTAAGGGTCCCCATAACCTTTGCAAGCATGCCATGAGTTGCTTCATCAAACTGTGCAAAAATTCTATACACCAAACTTCTGCGTCGTCTTTTAAGTTCATAGACTTTCACAGAAAGCATGCCGAACATTCCAAGTAGCGATCCGTAAAATATATATACGGTTATCATTTGTTTATTTTAGTCTCCAGTAGAGAATCGCACAAATCTTCTTATTTCAGTTTTTTCACCAAATTTCTGTATTAGTGAGTTAACTAAATCCTTAATTGTGACGTCTGGATTTTTTATGAAAGGCTGTTCGAGCAAAACTCTTTCAGAGAAATAACTTTGCAATTTCCCATCAAGGATTTTTCTTTTCATGTCTTCTGGCTTCCCAACTACTTCTTGAGCAAATACTTCTTCCGCCTTTCCCTTTGCTTCAGGAGTAATATCATCCATTGAAAGAAACTCAGGGTTTGTAGCCGCTACATGCATAGCAATATCGTATGCGGCCTTTTTAAACTCTTCATTTTTAGCCACGAAATCAGTCTCTGAGGAGAGCTCCACAATTGCGCCAACTGTGCCGTTTGCATGTATATAAGACTGTATTGCTCCAGCCCCAAGAGTGCGTCCGCCTTTATTAGCTGCAATATCGGCTCCTCTTTTTTTAAGAAGTATAAGAGCTTTTTCCATATCACCCCCTGCTTCTTCAAGTGCTTTTTTGCACTGCATTACTGAAACACCTGTTTTATCTCGAAGCTCCTTTACCTGCTCTGTAGTAATCATTTTATTTTTTAGAACTATTTTAATTATAACCGAACGTAAATAAACTATTCTGTCTTACCTGCTTTCTTTCCTTCTTTATATGCTTGCGCAATTTTATCTGTAATCAAACGGACACTTGATTCAAGTGCATCGTTTCCAGGAATTGGAAAAGCTAATTCTTTCATGTTGCAATCAGAACCAGCTAGGGCAATAACAGGAATATCTAAAAGGTTTGCCTCACGCACTGCAATATTTTCTTTTCTTGGATCAACAACATAAAGCATTGCTGGCAAAGAGCGCATTGGTGTAATCCCACCAAACATGTTTCTTAATGACTCAATTTCTCTATCGATAAGCAAGCGCTCCTTTTTTGTATATTTTGCTAGTTCCCCTTTTTCCTTCTGCTCAGACAGGCTTTCTAATCTAGCTACCCTCTTCTTTATTTCTGGAAAATTTGTAAGAGTTCCACCAATAAATCTTCCTGCCACATATGGAAGGCCTGCGCTCGATGCAGCGTCTTTGACGGCACCCTTTGCCTCGCTTTTACCGGCAATCATTAAAATCTGACCGCCCTTCTCACCAACCTCACGAACAACCTCTAAGGCACGTTCAAGCATTGTCTTTGTTGTATCTAAATCAAAAATCTCAACATTGCCTTTTGTCCCGAATATAAAATTTTTAGCACTAGGATGTCTTTTCCCGCGTTGTCTACCAAAATGAACACCCGCCTTCGATAAGACGTCGATTTCAATAGTGTTAGCTGATTTTGTGGTCATAAATAAAAATTCGCCCTTATAGGCAAGGCTTATACTAACAGACCCTCATACCCCCTGCAATACCTATAAAACTCCACCAACAAAGGAGTATTTCCTAAAAAAGCCTTGGTAGGAGCGACGGCGACGGACAGAAAAAATTTTCAGCAGAAAATTTTCGTGCTTTTTTAGGGAATACTCTGTGCTTCTTACTCCTCTCCAGCACCCATAGTTCCAGCCTCAAACCTGCTATTTATCTCTGTCACCATGTCATCTAAGTCCCCGTCTAGGATTTTACCAATGTTATGCCAGTTTTCTTTTATACGGTGGTCTGTAATGCGGTCTTGAAGGTAGTTGTATGTACGGATTTTCTCTGACCTATCCCCTGTACCAATCTGCCCCTTTCTATCGCTAGAGAGTTTTGATTCGGCTTTAAGTCTTGCCTCTTCCTCAATTTTAGCGACCAAAATTTCCATAGCCTTCTCCCTGTTTGCACTTTGAGAACGTTGAGCTGTTGAACGCACGGTAATGCCTGTGGGTTTGTGGGTAATACGAACAGCAGTTTCCACCTTGTTCACATTTTGTCCGCCAGCACCGCCTGAACGAGAGAACTCCATTTCCAAATCTGCAGGATTGATATCTATTTTTGCGTGTTTTCTTACTGGTAATATAACGACAGATGCGGTTGATGTGTGTACCCTTCCAGATTTTTCTGTTGCTGGAACCCTTTGCACTCTATGCACCCCAGTTTCAAAACGAAGGATTTTGTAGACATCTTTTCCACGAATTTCAAAAGAAGCATCTTTATAACCGCCCAAGTCTGATTTGGCTACATCTATTTCCTGTGCGTTCCAACCCTTCGACTCTGCATATTTTCTATACATATTAGAAAGGGTTTCTGCAAAAAGAGCAGCTTCTTCACCGCCGGCACCTGCTCGAACTTCCAAAATTATTTCGTTTGGAAACTCTTCTTCAATTTTTTCTTCCTCTAGGATTTCGTCTAAATGTTTCTTAAGTTCACTAATTTGCTCTCTAATATTTTTTAAATCCTCATCTGCCATCTCTGCAAAAGATGGGTCTTTCGCAAGTTCTATCGCCTCGTTTTCCTTATTTATTAAATCAATAAGCTGACCTGCCATATAGACGGTCTTTGGGTTCTCCTTATAGCGCAAAAGATCTTTATCTTCCATTTTAAAAGTGCCAGAAATCTAAGATTTCTTGGTTGCTTTCTTTGTTTTTGCCCGAGCCTGACTCAACTTAAACTTCTCAACACGTCCTGCGGTGTCAATTATTTTGTCGTTACCTGTATAAAAAGGGTGCGATGCACTTGAAATCTCAACAGAAACCATTGGGTATTCTTTACTGCCGTGTTTCTTAGTTTCGTTTGTTTGAATAGTTGAACCAATTATAAAATCAGCCCCCGACGAGTTGTCGTGGAATAAAACTGGTCTGTATCCTTCTGGGTGAATTCCTTTTTTCATTGCCCGATTACTATACCAAAAGTTTCAAATATCGCAAGAAAAAATATAAATGAAGAAGCCCGGCACAATCTCTGTGCCGGGCTTGACGCTCGCAGTGAATCACCTCTCGTGAGTTCACTGCGAACCGCGCTTACCAAATGTTCCTAAGCGCTCCAGGAGGTTGGGCTGGTCTCTTTCGCCTGTGGGCGATACCAGCGTCTGGAAGAACCGCGCGATGCGCCGGCATCTGTGTCGGCGTCACGCCCAATGATGGCGGGGCGGGTTTTCACCACCTCCGCGTACTACTGGGGCTCGAGGCCCCTCGCGCGCGTCGGCCGGTGATAGGCACCACCGGCAACGTGCGCTGACTCCGCTGAGAATCAATACTCAAACGCCTCGCGCAAGGCTCTTCAGCGGACGGTCAGGGGTGCAATGGCGCGTTTCTACCCCCTGCCAGACGTGTTACTCCATGCCCCAAACTACCTTCCCCTAACGCCGCCGGGGCAAACTACCGCGCTTAGGGTGCAGTTCCGCGCACGCCTGGGACCTATCCCTGGGATGCCGAACTGTTAGTAGTATACACCCATTGTGGATTTTGTCAAGTATTAAAATTAGACCGACTTCAAGAAATCAATGTTCCCTTGTATCACCTCTGCTTTCTGGAGTACCGATGTGCCATATGAACTATTCGCTGGCTTTTTGTTGTCACATGCACGGCCAGAGTAATATCTACATGCCGCATTTCTTTCTGCTGTGTATGTTCCTCCGGATGCACCCAAATCACTCATATAAATAGCTGTGGCCATAATCGCATCCTGTGCTTGCCATGGATTTGGCTCATTTACACCGATAGCTTTCGCAATTCTTGCTTTAAATAATTCCCATGTTGAAGGAATAAACTGGGATGGTCCCATTCCACCACCATAACCACGACTTGATGTATAGGTTTGTCCGAGCGGACAAGAAACCGGAGTGGTAGCCCAAGCTAATCCAAGAATATTAGTAATTCTTGTAAAGGCTTCAGTATCTCTCGGAGACTTCATAACTTTTTGGAAAACAGTACCAGTATTTTTCCCTACCCCATCTCCTGATTGCAAATCTTTAACAAAACACGAGCCAATGTTTTTACCCAAATCAGACTCTTGGGAAAGAATTGCCAAGATGAGAGCTGGTCGTACGCCAGTTTTTTGTGATGCAACATTTGCGTAATTAAGTGCTATACCGAAAGAAATACCTTCTGTATCTCGCAAGTTAAACAAAGCTGCTCTAATGCGTTCTGCCTTTTGTTGTTTATCAGCAAGAATAAGGTTGTAGGCATTTTCCTGCGTGGTGTTTATTGCCAATAATTGTTTCTTCTCTGTCTGGTTTTTTGCAACCTCTTTCTTCTTGGTTTCAATTACATACTTGGCATCTTCTTGTTGATTCTTTTGGTCATCTAATGCTTTTTTCTCTTTTTCAGTTTCTGCTTTTGCAGTGCGGATAGCAAAGAAAAGTTCCTGGAGACTTTTCTGAATTGAATTAAATGAATCTAAGTCTCCAAAAAAGTCGGAGATATTTTTATTTGAAAGTACTGCTTCAGAAAGGCTGTAAGTATCAATTTCCCTTGTTTTCCTAATTAATTCTGCCAATGAGATTTTTCCTTGATCAATTTTAGAAACCAGAGTGTTTATCTTCTGAGTTTTAGCGTTTATTTGTACGGTGAGTTGCTGGATTAAAATGTTCTTCTGTTTAAGCACTGCCTCAGCCTGGTTTATTTGAGCAGTTAATAGAGAAATGTCCCCTTTTATGCTTTTCTGCTGTTGTTTTAGGCCATCTATTGTCCCCTGAAGGGTGCTAATTTCCTTCATTGTTTGATCGTACTCATTCTGGAGAGCGGAACGTTGCTCTGGAGTAAGATCCTGCGCAAATGCTGGCCCCGCTAGAAATACGGTACCGAATGTTAAAGAAAATATAATAGTGAAAATAAATAAACGCTTTGCGCTCATTACACATAATTATAACAAAAATGGCCCCAAACTTCGGGGCCATTTTTGTTATTCCTGCTTTGGGGCTTCTGCTGTAGTTTCCCCCTCGCCTTCCTTCTCTTCCTTTCCTTTCTTCTCAACTTCAATTGCTGACAAATCTACTGGAACTTCTTCTTTCTCTTCCTTTGGAGTCTGTACTGATGCCACCACCTCATCTTCGCCAGATAGGAATTTAACACCTTTCATTTCAGGAATATCTTTAACTATTACAACATCACCATCCTTTTCTAGTTTTGAAATATCCACTGCTACAAATTGTGGGATTGAGCCAGGTAATGCTTCAATTTTAATCTCGTGCATAACCTTAATAACAAGTAGTCCTGATTTTACAGCTGGCGCAACACCTTCAAATTCAACCGGAACGTCAATTTCCATTTTCTTGTCTTTATCAAACACATAAAAGTCTGCGTGTCTTGGGGTGCCAGTTACTGGGTCAAAATCAACCTCGTGTATTAAGGTGTCTACATCTCCGGATGGGGTTTTTATAGTAACTACCGCAGACTCACCCGCTTCCTTAAAGACTTTTTTGAAATCAATCAAAGGAATTGTTATTGGTGTAGATTCTGTTTTCTTTCCGTAAAAAACTGCAGGCATAAAACCCGCCTTTCTTAGGGCGTCGAGGTTTTCTCCTGTTTTTCTGTCTGTAGCATTTAAGCTCAACATAGTGGGGAGATTATATTAAAAATTCTCAAAAACGCAAACTTTATTAAAACAAACGGCCGGCGCCCTTTTAGGGGTGCCGGCCGGGACCGAAGTCCGAGTACTACTTGCTGGACGCGAACACAAAGCAGTTGCCGAGATCCCAGCGACGCATTGGGTTCGCCCAATTTGTGTCGAGAAAAGGCAGACTGTCGGAGCTTCGTTCAACACGGAAGACGCGCGGGTTGCCATCGGAACCCGTAATGGGCCTCATAGCAATCCAGTTCCACTCGTCTACCGGCTGGTCGCCGTAGACAAGACGAAGGTGTGGACCAACCTCGGCAGGACACAACTTGAGGCCGTGTTCCTGTGCACAGGAGAAGAGTTCGGCCGTGGTCGGATTCTCGGTGAATCCGAGGCCCTTGACCGTCTCACGAACGAGCCCCACCGTGACGCGCTTCTTCTCCGTAGTGAACGCCTTCTTTTCCATGATGTTACGGGCATAGTTGCTGACACGGTGTCCACCATCGACGAGCTTTTTCAGAAGCTCGTCGCGAGAAACACCGCCGATCGTGAGAGACTTCCAGATCGGAAATCCCTTGACCTCGACGCGAAGGCCTGCGAGGACCTTGCGCAGAGAGTCGCGATCGACGATTGAAGGATCCGTCGTGCCGAGAACGTTGGCGAGAATTCCCTGTTTGAATAGGGCGTCGAGAACCTCCTTGGAGGTCTTCTTCTCGTCGAGCAAGTTCACCATCTGGCCGATCTGGCCGGTTGTCGGGTTGCTCATAGATTCCTCTATTGAGTTGGCCAGTCCGTATCGGGTGGCCGTAGACGCTCGACAATTTCCGTCATTTGACGGTTTGCCAAAGCGAAAGATTTCCTATGTTTATAAGGCCCCTTTCGCTTTAGCAAACTGTGGGTAACTGTAAAAGGACTTTACTATACATATAGACACCTATATGTAGGATTTGTCAATCGACTAAACAACCATACACTTAGTTCCTACTCTGAGACAATGTGACTCTCTATATATTCAAATGAGCCCCCTACCTTTTTGCCTGGGTTAAGAATGTTTTGTGGGTCGAATATGTTCTTTACTTTCTTAAATAGCCCCACTATTTCGGGTCCATACATTTGTTCCAAAAATGGCGTGCGAATTATTCCATCGTTGTGCTCAGCTGTTATGGAACCGTGATATTGGTGCACTAGCTCATACACTTCCTTTGAAATAGGCAATATAACCTCCTTGTTTTTTTTGTTGTGCATATCCATAAGAGGGATGACATGGAAATTACCGTCGCCAGCGTGGCCCGCAATAGTGTAAAAAAGTTTGTATTTATCTAGTATGGCTCGCAGCTTTGGCAAAAACTCTGGCAAATATTCTGGGCGAACAATTACATCATCAATAAACGCAGCAGTTCTTTTCCCATGAATATGTTTTCTTAACAAACTGAAACTCTCTCTTCTAATGGTCATATACTTTTCTTCATCCATTGCAGATTGTGTGATGTGAGTAGCTGGATGAAACCTTTTTAAGCTGTCCCTGACTTTCTCTGCTGATAATTCCAATTTATTTTCATCATCCCCTGTAAATTCAGCCAGCAAAACTAACTTTGGAAACCCTCCTTTAAAAAACATAAAAACTTCTGGGATAAAAGAAATAGCCATTTTGAAGAAATTCTTAGTTTTCATTACTTTCATCAATTCCGGTAAAAACCTAATTGCTAGTTTGAGTGTGGAATCATCATACGACTCAAGTGTTTCTGGTTTCTCCTTCAAAATTTCATTTACAATCTCCCCCAAATTATCAATGTGCCTCAAAAATATCACCAGCATTTTAGATTTTGTAGGTGGTTTTATTAAGCCAATCTCAACTTCTGTAACAACACCCAAAGTGCCCTGAGAACCGACGATTAGTTTATTCAAATCAAAAACTCCGTCATGTTTTATATTCCAAAGATAGTATCCTGCAGAGTTTTTTGAAACTTTCGGACGCGCATTTTCTATTAGTGCACTATTATTTATTAATAAATCATCAAGCTCCTTATAGATTTTCCCTTCAAAATCATCCTGTTTCTTCTTTTCTTCAAGTTCTGTCTCCGATAATGGCTTTATCTCCCTTTCTTTTCCATCGGCAAAAACCATTTTGGTTTTAAGTACATAATTTTCCATTTTGCCGTACTTGAGTGTTTTTTCTCCTGCAGCATTATTCCCCACCATTCCCCCAATTGCGTTTAATTCCTTCGAGGCTGTAAAGCAAGGCAGTAGCAACCCGCGAGCTAAACTTTCTTTTTCAAAATCTCTATACATAGTGCCCGGAAGAACCACAGCAGAATTTTCTCCCCAGCTTTTTATGCCCTTTATGTATCTATTGGTATCTACAATTATTGATTCGTTGAGGGCACCACCTGCCATGCAAGAACCTGCAGCGCGTACTGTTACTGAGAGGTTCTGATTGTCTTTTTTATTCTTGGCAACATATCCAACAATTTTTTCTATATCACTCGAATTTTTTGGGAATACTACACAGTCTGGCATCACCTGAAAAAGCGATGCATCTTTTGAATATTTTTCTAGAACCTCTGCGCTACTTTCTATCTGTCCGTTTATTAATAATTTTAATTCGTGTTTATAGTCCATTGAAAAGTTTTAGCTTTGCTGTAACAATTTTCTTCATTTCTTCTACACCTTCTGCCATAAATTTATAAGGTGCCAATTCATCTGTGCTCATCCCTTTTTCTATCCCCTTTTTGTACGCTATACGAAGTTCTGTATTGATGTGAACGATGCTAATTCCCGCTTTTATTGCTTCTCTTATGTCTTCGTCACTATTTCCAGAAGCACCATGCAAAACTAGTGGTATAGAAACTGCCTTTCTAATTTCCTTGATGCGCTCAATATTTAGTTTTGGTTCTCCAGTTTTCACTAATCCATGCACATTCCCCACAGAGGGAGCAAATAAATCCACCATTGTTTCTTCAACAAACATTTTTGCATCTTCGGCAGTTGTTTGAGTTTTCTCTGAAACGCCGTCTGGTATATCGTCTAAAATTTTTGAACCAGAACCAATAAAGCCAAGTTCCCCTTCTACTAATATTTCTCTTCTATCTGCCTCTGCGTGTTCTCTTGCGTATTTCACCACTTCTTTTGTCATCATGACATTCTCAAAAAAGGGTTTTTCAGCTCCATCAATAATTACTGAATCAAAGTTGTGGTCAACTGCTTCGCGTGATGCGACCACCGAATATGTGTGGTCTGCGTTTAAAAAAACCGGTAACCCTTTTTCCTTTTCAACAGCAACTAGAGCCCTTATTTCAGCTACACCCAAAAAACTCCTCTCTTTTTCTGAAACACCAATTATTACTGGTAAATTTAATTCTTTAGCTGATTCTATTACTGCCTTAAAACCTTCAGAGTCTGAAATGTTGAAGTGCCCTATTGCAACGTGTCTTTTCTCCGCATCTTTTACATATTCAAGTAAAGTTTTCATTAGTATTATTTTATCACGTCTCTTCATATGACCTCATAACGAAGGGTACTATATGAAAAGCATTGGTGACCTTTCGTCGCTCGCTTTTCATATAGTACCCTGAGTGTTATTTGCTATAATTCGCATAATGTCGTTATTTAAAAAACCAATAGATTTTATTGCAATTGGAGATATTACTACTGACGCTTTTATCCGCCTGAAAGACGCGACTGTTTCTTGCGATATAAACGAGGAGAATTGCACAACTTCAATGCGCTTTGGAGATAAAATCCCATATGAATTCGTAAAAATTATTCGCGCTGTTGGTAATTCTTCAAATGCGGCTGTTTCCGCATCTCGCTTAGGTATTTCGTCTGCACTAGTCGCAAAAATGGGGGGTGACGAGAATGGTAGAGAGTGTTTATCAGTTTTAAAGAAGGAAAAAGTTGATACCCGCTTTATCGATATTCAAAAGGACAAAGAAACTAATTACCATTATGTTTTATGGTTTGAGAAGGACCGCACTATTTTGGTAAAACACCAGCCGTTTGAATATAAATTGCCGAACATTGATTCACCAAAATGGATTTACTTAAGTTCTCTCGGCGAAAACACCGAAAGATATCATGACGAAATATCTAGGTATTTGATGGCGCATCCAAACATAAAACTTGCATTCCAACCGGGCACATTTCAAATGAGTTTAGGCACAGAAAGATTAAAAAATATTTATACACGCACGGAAATATTTTTCTGTAATCACGAGGAAGCTCAAAGGATTTTAAATAAACCCGCTGACACAGACATAAAAGAACTACTACTTGGTCTACACATGTTAGGCCCACAAGCTGTTGTTATTACCTTAGGTCCCAAGGGTGCATACGGCGCAGATAAAACTGGTATTTATTTTGCTCCCCCATTTAATCCAGAGGAACCAGCGTACGAGAGAACTGGCGCGGGTGACGCTTTTGCTTCTGCAGTAACCTCTGCCTTAGTGTTAGGCAAGACACTCCCGGAGGCACTTTCATGGGGCGCTGTAAACGGAATGAGTGTTTGCAGATACATTGGTGCTCAAGAGGGCCTTTTAACACAGGAAAGAATCCAAGCAGAACTATTTAAAAAACCTGATTACAAAGTTACTCCAGTTATTTAGTTTTCTAATTTTATTTCTATCTCTGATTTAGATACTCCTGAAATGCACTAAGAAGTGCATTAAAGCCTGATTGCACTGATGCTAAGTTTGGCTCAGCCATATTGGCTGATGATGTTGTAGAGTTACACTGAAAGGCAAATGTGGCTTGGCCCTGCAGTGCTGCATTGTTACGGCACGAATAAACTCTAAACGTTGTTATGTTTGGTGTGTTAGGAGCACAAGCTGTTGATGCACTCGCATAAACAGGACCATTGCCAACATAAACACTTCCTGGCGCTGTATACGATGTCATTAGGCCTCCACAAGGATTAGATGGATATGTGTAACTAATTGTTTTCTCTGCGCTAGAGAGTGGTATTGATGAGGTTTGACTATAGTTTGGATCGGTATTTGCATCATTTATTACTGGAATTGATGCGGGCGTCGGAACGGTCGTTTGCCCAGAAATACTTACAACCACACTTCCCGATTGAGAACCTCCAGCACCAGTACAGGTCAGAGTGTACGTAGCATTTTTAGTTTGATTAGGAACATAAAACGTCCCGCTATAAGAAGGTACATTCACACCATAGGAATTGTAGACACCGTCATTGAACAGTGCTCCATCTTTAAACATCTGACACTTTGTAAAGTTTGTTGCGCCCCAAATAAAATTCACTGGTGAACCAAACGTGACTGTCACTGAATTCTTTTGATCTGAAGCATTGTTCAAGTAAACAGTTGGTGCAGAAGATGTTGTGGTTGTTTGGGCCTGGCTAATAGTCAAGTTAAACGTTGTTGTACGAGTTGGTGCCCCTATTCCAGAAGAAGTAACAGAAATTGGATATGTGCCTAAGGGAGCGTACGGGTACAGAGTAAAACTATAATTGTATGCTCCTAGATATGCATTGGCTGGAAGGGTAAGCGATGAGCCACCAATAGAAACTCCATTTGGCAAGCCGGAAAATACGAATGTTAAGTCTGGTGGTGTACCAGAAATGACGTTACGAACAAGAGATGCCCCAACAAACGACGCTGGCATTCCCGAGGCTGGCAGTAATCCAGTTTTGTTACCGTCATTTGAAAGTGAGTAATCAAACGAACTCGCGGTTGAACAGTTCAGTCCATTATTTCTAGCGATTTGTTGGGCGTCGATTATATTAATTACGCCGTCACCATTTACATCTGCTCTTGATTTTTGTTCAGCTGAAAGAGTAATAAGCCCAACAGAATACTGAGAAACCATTAGAGCGTCATCACAGTTAATGCGCCCGTCTCCATTTACATCTCCCAAAACAGTACTTGGCGTTTGATTGGCCGGGAAACTAATTGAATTGGTTACCCAGCTTGGTCCTGCCAATGTGACTGAACCAGAAACTGGTTGAACACCAGACAAGGCTACAGAATATCGTCCCTGTGGAATTAATGAGCCATCACTATTTGTTCCTTGCATTACAAATGTAACTGGAATCGTTACTTGATTATTTTCTGGAACAATAAACGTATTTGATGGAACTACAGTTGTAACAACACCATACGATGGAACGTTGTAATTTAAACTTACTGTACTTGTGGTATTTATCACTGCCCCATCTTTATAAACTTTGAACGAGAATCCCCCTGAATTTGGCATCTGTATGGTTCCGTTTAGGGCCTTCAAAACAACATTAAATGTAGCCGTTAGTGTTTGTAGACTACTTGGCGAGATTGTGCCGGAGGATACAGCTATAGTCGGGGTGCTGGCAAGTATTGCTGTGTTTTGTAAGTTATTCGCAGTGGATGTCTTATTTAATTGGATTGTTTTTACGTCACTCGGAACTGAAGTATTTGGTGATGAATAGCCCTTTAGTGTATAAGTAGAACTATCTGCACCAGTTATATTTGACCAAGATACGAAAAACGGATTAACAATAATGTTTGCGTTTCCGGTATCTGGTTGAAGCGAGGCACTGCTTACACCATTTGTTGTCTGAACTAACTCAATTCGATTACATCCATTAGCTATATAACTCAAAGTTGTTTGAACTAAAGAATTTGGATTAGACACGAAAATCCCTATTGGACTATTTGTATAACTAGAACCATTTGCAGTAAAACTTATGATGGAACAGGTTCCGGTACTTGCTGCAACACTTGATTTTGTGAGACCACTCTCAATGCTCCAGCCACTTATTCCGTTTTTATAATTTACTTGCCACCAATTTGTATTGTCACCGGCTCTTCGTGGTCCACTAACAACTGTGCCCAATGCCCCTGCCAACTGAGAACCTAGTGAACTCCCATAAGGTGCAACCCTTACATTCAAGTGGTCTAATACTACAGATACGGTATCACCAGCACGGAAAATCGGTGCAGATGTACCAGAACCTGTCAGGGTTCCATCTTCTGGTGGTAGTTGCTGAACGTTCATGACTCCACCCGTTGTTGCTGTTGCTCCTTGCGAAATCAAAGTCTGAAGCTGTGCTTGAAGTGAGGCAATTTGCTGAAGAAGAGTTTGAATTAATTGTTGCTCTTCGCTTGCTGTCATTGCGTGGGTACTAATAAGTGGAATGAGAAAAACAAACATTAACCCAAGAATTACTTTCTTCATATTTTTTATTTAGTTGTATGAACTCTAGTTTACCACCACCCCCACTTCAAAATGGGGCCTATCCCCCTTTATTTTCTGCTTATTACCCTTTTAATAGCCTTTTTGATGCCATCCACCCCTAATCCATAATGCTCAATAAGTTCTTCTGGTGTACCAGACTGGCCAAATAGGTCTTTTACACCAACAAATTCAATTGGTACTGAATAGTTTGAAGATAGAAACTCTGCCACCGCCGAACCCATTCCCCCCATTATTTGGTGCTCTTCTACTGTTACAACTGCCCCAGCCTTTTTTGTTACTTCTAAAATTGTCTCTCCATCCAACGGTTTTATGGTTGCAAGATTTACAACTATTACTCCCGTTTCATTCTCCAGTTCTTTAGCAACCTGAAGTGCCTTATGAACCAGCGCACCTGTCGCGATAATCGCTACCTCTGGTTTTTTACTTTCGTAGAACACTTGTGCTTTTCCAATGGAAAAAGGGGTGTCGTTTGTGGTCATTACAGGGGTTTTTTCACGAGCAAGCCTTATATATACAGGAGTGCTTATTTTGGCAGCTTCAGCAGTAGCTTTTCTGGCTTCAATTGCATCGCACGGCGAAATAACAACCATTCTTGGCATAGTTCGCATTATGGCGATGTCCTCCAATGCTTGGTGTGTCCCGCCATCAGGACCAACTGAGACTCCGGTGTGTGAGCCTGCAATTTTTACCGGCCTATTGTTATACGCAATTGTGGTTCTAATTTGCTCCCAATTTCTTCCTGGGGAAAACATTGCATAAGAAGTAATAAATGGAATTTTTCCTGTTGCAGCAATTCCCGACGCAACTCCGGCCAAGTTTTGTTCTGCCACACCTATTTCAATAAATCTTTCAGGAAATTTCTCTTTGAAAAAAATTGCTTGGGCTGATTCTGTTAAGTCTGCACAAAGTACAACCACGTTTTTATCTTTCTCTCCTGCTACAACCAACCCTTCCCCAAATCCATGCCTGATTGGCACTTGCTCTACATCTTTATCAAATATTTTTTTGTTTAAAAATTTGTTAATCATTGTGATATCCAGAAATTTTTCCGCCTAAGGAACGGAGTTCTCTCAAAGCCATCTTTCCCTCTTCTTCTGTTGGTGGCTTTCCGTGCCAACGATAATCTCTTTCAAATTCTTTTACTCCTTTTCCGGGAATCGTGTGCGCAATTATCATTACTGGCTTATCAAAAATAGTTTTGGCTTCCTCTATTGCATCATTTACATCTTCAAAATTGTGACCGTCAACCTCAATTACATGCCAATTCCATGCTTTCCATTTATCTGATAGTGATTCAAGCGGCATTACGTCTTCAGTAAATCCGTCTATTTGAATATAGTTTCTATCAATAATTCCTATCAAATTATTCAACTTCTCTTTTCCTGCAAGCATTCCCGCCTCCCATGTTGCTCCACACTCCTGTTCACCATCAGACATCAAACAAAAAACTCGTGCTGGGTTTTTATCCATTCTTAAACCAAGCGCCATTCCTACGGCTTGTGAAAGACCAGAACCAAGCGGCCCACTAGATGTTTCCAGAATATCTAAAAAATCTCGGTGGGGATGCCCCTGCAAACGCGAACCAAACCTTCGCAGGGTTTTTAATTCTTTAACAGGAAAGTATCCGGCATGCGCTAAGGTTGCATAATAAACGGGACAAATATGTCCATTTGAAAGCACCAGCCTGTCTCTTTCCTGGTCGTGTGGATTTTCTGGATTTTGGTTTAAAACGTGAAAATAAAGAAGTGTGAAAATATCTGCCATGCCTAGAGGCCCTGCTGTGTGGCCAGATTTTGCCTCAACGAGCATTTCAATAATAGATTCGCGAATTTCATTCGCCTTAACCATTAACTCTGACTTCTTGTTATCGTCCAAAAAAGATACTTCCATTAACAAAATTATAGCCTATCCTTATACAAACAAATTACTCAAATGTTCATACTCCTCTTCAGGATCTTCTGCACTCCAAATAGTAGAGCCTTCTGTTAAACGACTAGCCCCCGCATCAATTAGGGCTTTAATATGTTCTTCACCTACTCCCCCATCAACCTGTATAACTAATTCTGGAATTAATTTTCTTAATTCAGCCACTCGTTCAATTGTTTTTTCATTAAATCTTTCTCCCTGCACTCCTATGCGGTCAATTCCCATTAACTGTACGAAATCAATAGTATCTTTATATTTCAAAATTTCTTCAATATTTATGTCAGTCCCAATTGCTAAACCCAATTCTACAGAAAGTGGTTCGGGTAGGTTGTACTTTTTTTTAAAATCCTTTAGAAAAACACTACGTTCTTGCTCATCTTTAAAAGAGCTGTAGTGAACGATGATTCTAGACGCACCGGCCATAACAAAGGTGTCTGCTAAAGCTCTAGGATTATCTACCATCAAATCAAATTCGTATGAAACCGATTCCCATTCTGGTAAAGATTTTTTTTCCTGTACGAGATCTGCCAAATCAGGATCATCATTCTTTAAAAAGGGCCACGTCTTATTATCTGCATATATTCCATCAACAATATCGACTTGAACCCACGGAGAAACATTAGAGATATCTCTTACTTTCTTGCCTATGTCTTCAAAACTGCTAGTTAATATCGCTGGAATTATCTCACTCATGTAAATGATCTATTTTTGCAATTCTTCTTACGTGTCTTTCTTCCCCAGAAAATGGAGTTTCCAAAAATTTGTTAACTGCATCAAGGGCTTCCTCTACCGTTACAAATCTAGCGCCTATTGAAAGTACGTTGGCATCATTGTGTGTCCTCTCTAACTCAATAATAGTGTGGTCCCCTGGAATAGTATCTTTAGAGCCGTAATAAACAGCAGCACGAACCTTATGGTATCTATTGCAAACCATAGCCTCTCCTTGACCAGAGCCACCAATTACAATGCCCCTTGAGTTTGCTGGGTTTTGAGAAACTTCATGCGCAACTTTCGAGGAAAAATCAGGGTAATCGTCTCCTTCGTTGTATTCAAATGCACCACAATCAGTAACTTCCATACCGGAGTTTTTAAGACTCTTTATAATCTCTGCCTTATGTGAGAGACCCGCGTGATCTGAACCTATAAAAATTTTCATATATTTAAATTTTTCCTGCTTTTAAAACGTGGTCGAGCAGAGTGTAGCAATACCCCATTTCATTATCATACCAAGCCATTACTTTCACCAAGTTGCCACCTACAACCCGCGTAAGTTTCAAATCAGCTATTGATCCAAATGGAGAACCAACAATATCGCTAGATACTACCGGTTCTTCTGTTATTGCAAAAACTTTTGCCCACCTCTTTTCATTTGCCGAGCTAATTAAAAGGTCATTTACTTCTTCAACACTTGTTGGACGCTTTGCAATAAAAGTCACATCAACTATTGACCCAGCAATTACTGGTACACGAATAGCTATTCCATCGAATAGTCCCTCTAGCTTAGGAAATGCTTTTGTAACTGCAATTGCTGCACCGGTTGATGTGGGCACAATATTGTTGGAGCCAGCCCTTCCCTCTCTATAATCTTTCTTGTTTGGTGAATCTACTATTGACTGGCTGGCCGTATTCGCATGCACTGTATTTAAAACTGCTTTTTCTATACCTATTCCCTCATCAAGAATTGCAATCAACGGAGACGCTGCATTTGTTGTGCATGAAGCATCTGACGTAATGACACATCTTTTTAACTCCTCTTCATTCACACCCATGAGAACGGTTGCACCAGCAATACCAACCGGCTCATCTTTCATTGGTGCGGTAACCACAACTTTTTTTGCCCCAGCATCTAGGTGAGCCTTTGCCTTTTCGTACGTAGTAAAGAAACCGGTTGATTCAACCACCACATCAATATTTAAATTTTTCCAAGGTAAATTTATTGGATCTTTTTCGGAAAGAAATAGTATTTCCTTATCACCCAAAATTAATTTTCTATTTGCTTCATCAGTAGTCACAGAAAATGGAGCACTACCATACACAGAATCGTGCTGTATCAAGTACGCAATGTTTGCTAAATCCCCCAAGTCGTTTACTGCCACAAGTTCAATTTCTGGGTTGTTTATAGCTAGTTTCAAAAATGCGCGACCAATTCTTCCAGCGCCATTCACGGCAACTTTAATAGACATACAAATATTATACCGCAGCTCTATAGGGGTTTAATAGAGCAGTAAGTCCCCATACTTAATTTTGTTTTTTTCTATGGTCCCTGCTGGCACTTCCAGCACATAGCGTTCTAATACGGGCGGATAAAATACCTCTGGATATGTATCTGGGGAAACATTTTCCTTTAGGTACGAAACCTCTCCTTTTTCTGTAAGCCAAATAATGTCAATTGGATAGTTCATATCTTTCATCCATATCCCCCATTTATCGTTGCCTTGAAAAACAAATAAAAGAGCTTGGTTCACCTCTAATTTTTCTGTGCCAGATAAACCTTTTGTTCTTTCCGCATCGGTCGTTGCAAATGCACCAACAAAAAAAGCATCTCCTACACGAATAGGGTGTATATATAAAAGCTGGCTCTCAGTTTTTACTGCTTGTTTTGGAAAGTACCCAAAATGCTTTATTTCAAGGGCGCCAACTATTAACAACAAAATAATCAAAACGAATAGTTTGGTTTTTGTAAATTTCATATATGGGCATATTACCTGAGTTGCAATAAATAATAAAAAGAGTAAAAAAGGTATCGGCAGTACACCACCCTCTTTCTTTGAAGGAGCCGTCAGATGACAATCTTCGGAGTACACCTCCCCGCCTGGACAGGCTGGGTTGTGGCCGGAATAGCCGTCATTGCCATCGTGGCAAGCGTCGTGCGGGCCGGCAACTCAAGCTCCACCGGGGTATTCCGCAACCCGAGGCGGAACCAGGTGAACGGCAAGAAGGGAGCATGACCGGAACGGAAGAGCGCCGTGCGAGAAATGGGGCAACCCAAATTTCGCACGGCGCTTTACATTTAAATGTTTTAAAACAAAGGGGCGCCCGCTTTCGCGTGCGCTCCCGTCCTGCTACTCCAGTGCGTGTCTGTAGATTTCCGTATCGGCTCCGAGTGATTCTGCCACCCTCTTAATTTCCGGGGCAATACTCATGTGCTCGCCCCGAACAAAGACAGCGACGTTGAAGCCGACCTTGAATGTGTGCTTATCCTTGACGGTGAGGAGGTCTGTGACTGCGCGCTCCGCAATCTGAAAAATTTCTCCCCTAGTAATCCTTAGCGGCGCAATGGCCTGATTCACCACCATCTCTGCGACCGTCAGAGAGACAATCGCTGGAGAGTACTGGTGGAGCCACTCCATCACACGCGGCAAAAAGATGTCGGTCTCACTTACGATGAGACACATCTCCTGCGCACCGTAGTCAATCACTTTGGCGCGTGGAACATAAGTTTCCATAAATGCCTTGTATGCACCTTCCTTGCCCTTCGCCAGTATGTCTTCGTCCTGTTCGGTCACGGTAACCTCCATAGGCTCTTGGTGTACTTCCTGTAGTAAACATTACGGTTATAAAATATAAAAACAAGACAAACAAAAAACCCGCATTACTGCGGGTTTTTTGTTACAAAAGGGAATTACGAACGTTTTGGATTAGTATCCGCCACGGCCGCGACCACCTCTGTCTCCACCTCCGAAGCCTCCTTCACGAGGAGCCTTTGGTTGTGCCTCTTTAACAGAAATTTTTCTGCCTTCGAGTTCAGTATCATTCAAAGTATCGATTGCTTTTTGTGCTTCTTCATCAGAAGACATTTCAACGAAACCGAAGCCCTTTGAACGGCCGGTCATGCGGTCAGTAATAATTGCAACTGACTCAACAGTTCCAACATGAGCGAACATAGCGCGAAGTGCATCCTCTGAAGTAGAGTATGGAATTCCGCCAACAAACAATTTCTTAGCCATTTATTTACGTTACTTGTTAACTTACAGACGAGCCTTCGCACACGGGTTGAACCAGTAACGTAAGCAATATCTGTAGGACCCTATTATACACCCTAACGCTTATTTGTCAATGTTACTTTAGTTGTCTCCGCCTGAATCACTTTCATTATTATCTTTGCTATCGCCCTCTATTTTGTTCCCTTCCTTTAAAGATTCTCGAGTTCTTTCTGCTTGTTTCTTTGCATTCTCAGCATTTAGTTCTGCATCCTTTATTTGTTGCTTAAGTGCCTCAATTTTTGTCTTGTCTCCTGTTTGCTCTGCTTCATGAATTGCCTGTTCTAACGATCTAGTTTGTTCGTGAAGTTGTACTTCTGCTTGTTTAGACACATTCTCTAACTCGTTGTCATTCTCATCAACACTGGACTTTAGTTCATCTTCCAATTCAGTAACATCCTTTCCTGAATCTTTTTCAGATTTTATAATGTCATTTGCTTGCTTAGTATGCTCTTTAAGTCTTGCCTGAGCCTCACTAATGCCAGGATCATTTACTCCTCCACTATTTATCATTGCTTTAATTTCAGCAACTCTTTCTGCAGCAAACTTAATTTGCAGCTTTGCTTTCGCATCACTACCAAAAGTTAGTGCTTCTTGTAATTTTTCAATAAATTTATCAAGAAAATAAAAAGTACTATCTGGAGTTAAACCCGGAGATATTATTATCGGGGTTGTTGTACCTGGAGTTGTTGTACTTTGTGCCAACGCCGGTGTATTGCCCACAAACAGAAAAATGAAAGCGAAAAGTAATACGTATTTCTTCATTAAATTTATTTAATTGTTAAGAACCCTATTATATAACATCTAGGAAAGCCGCAAGTTATAGGGCCTTTAATTGTAGTTAGGGTGGCTTTCCTCTATTTTTTCTTGAAAATTTGCATAACGGGCAAGTGCATACAGTAAACTAGACAACCTATTCATGTATCTCATGGTCTCATCTCCCACTTTTCCATTTCCACTCGCCTGAAGTGAAATAATTTCTCGCTCAACAGCGCGTGCCTTAGTGCGCGCAATGTCTAGGAGTGCACTTTCCTCACTACCTCCAGAAATTATGAATGATGTTATTGGGGGTAGCTTGGGTTCTATGCTATTTATAATATTTTCACAATACGTAACTGCCCCACTCTGTATAGTTTTTGGAGCACCAGCAACCTCTGCTTGAATAATGAACAACTTCTCTTGAACATCGTGGATTATTTCTGTGTATGAGAAATTTCTTTCGTCAGTTTTTATCGACAATTTCCCTACCTTTATTTTTACCAACCCTAAAAAGGAATTCAGACCATCTAGAGAACCCAGTACACCGAAGACATCATCAGCCTTTGATATGCGGGTGCCTGGCGGACAATTAAATAATTTACTTGTTCCACCATCTCCCTTGCCGGTATACAACATTAGTTTTCCTAGTTACAGGTTAGACAAACACCTGGTGGTAAATCTTCTGGTTGTGGATTTTTAACATCTACTTCACTTCTTACATTAGTATCAATAGCAATATTATCGCTACCAATGTCAGCCAATGTAGATACAATTTCTTTTTGTGCTACTTCTTTTTTCTTGTCTTTACCCACATTCAATACCTGTACTGATTTAGAACCATCACGATAGACAGTAATTCCCTTACAACCAAGATCCCACGAAAGCATGTAAGATTTTTTAACATCTTCAACCGTTGCACTGTTTGGTAGGTTAATTGTTTTTGATACCGCGTTGTCTATGTGTTTCTGGAAAGCACCCTGCATTTTTACGTGATCAGGAAAATCTAAATCATGAGCAGTGACAAATATTTTCTGCCACTTTAGTGGAACTCCCTTTATTCCAACGACAGAACCGTGTTCAGCAACCTTCCTCATAAGGCTTTCAGAATAAAAACCTTCGCGACGTGCAACCTCTTCAAACTGTTTATCAACTTCAATAAGTTCAACCCAATCATTCTCTCCCTTACCAATTCTAGATTTTCTAATGTAAGCCAAAGCGAATTTTGGTTCGATACCTTGCGAACAACCAGCAAGGATTCCAATCGTGCCTGTCGGAGCAATTGTTGTTACAGCACAATTTCTCAACCTTTCACCTCCAGGACGGTTATAAAGAGAATCTTTAAAGTTTGCGAACGTTCCGCGTTTTTTTGCAATTGCAATTGATGCAGTGTGTGATTCTTTTTCAATAAAACTCATTAGTTTATCTGCTAGATCAAGCGCCTGCTTTGAGTTGTATGGAATTTCAAGGTTTACCAATGTGTCAGCCCAACCCATTAGTCCTAAACCAATTCTGCGGTTAGTTCGTGCCATTGCATCAATTTCTGGCAATGGATATTTATTCATATCAATAACGTTGTCCAAGAAATGTACTGACTCATGCACAGTGGTCTTTAGTCTATTCCAATCAATTACACTCTTTCTGCCTTCCTTTTTTACAAACTTGTTTATATCAATACTTCCTAGATTGCATGGCTCATTTGGCAATAGCGGTTGTTCACCACAAGGGTTTGTGGATTCTATGCGTCCAAATTTAGGTGTAGGGTTTCCACGAGCATCATTCATACGATCTATGAATACAACACCAGGATCTCCTGTCTCCCAAGCAAGATTTGCAACCTTATCAAAGACTTCCCTTGCGTCTAGTTCTCCTACAGGCTGATTGTTCTTTGGATTTATGAGTTTGTATGTTTTTCCCTTCTTTACTGCCTCCATAAATTCATTAGTAATAGCCACTGAGATATTGAAGTTTTGCAATATTCCTTCTTTTGTCTTTGCTGTAATAAATTCAAGAACATCTGGGTGATCAATATTTAGAATTGCCATCATTGCACCTCTTCTTTTGCCCCCCTGCTTTACAACCTCTGCGACCATATCGAAAACTCTCATAAAGGAGATTGGCCCTGATGAAACGCCGCCTGTTTGCATGACCATATCATTTTTTGGTCTTAGTCTTCCAAAGTTGTATCCCGTTCCACCTCCTGATTTGTGTATCACCGCCGTTGCTTTCACTGCTTCAAAAATGCTTTCCATAGAATCTTCTACTGGTAAAACAAAACATGCAGAAAGTTGCTGCATTGGTGTGCCAGCGTTCATCAACGTAGGCGAATTTGGAAGAAACTCTAATGAGGCAATTAATCTGTAAAAGCGCTCTTCAGCTTTCATTAGATCTTCATCAGAAATATTTGGCTCATAAATTTTTTCAGCAGCAGCAATATTTGATGCTATTCTTCTAAATAGCTGTTGAGGCGTTTCAATAATCTTTCCGTTCGCATCTTTTCTCAAATATCTAGACTCCAAAACTTTCAATGCATTTTCAGTAACAACAGTTTTAACATCGTGGTACAAAAGATAATATTTCGCCTCGCGAATTTCTTGTCTCTTCTTTCTGTACTCATCGTATGCTTCTGCAACGTCTGAAAATCCTTCTTCATTTAGTGTGGCTACCACCACATCCTGAATTTCCTCAACACTTGGAGCATCACCAAGAAAACATTTCTGTAGATTAGAAATTGTTTTCTTAGAAACTTGCTTAACCACAGGGCCATCTTTTTCTCGAACAGCTAAAAATGCTTTGAAAAGCGCTTCGTATATTTTATTTGGATCAAATGGCACGATACGGCCATCTCTTTTTCTGATTGTTCTAATTATTTTGAATGTTTTTGGTAATCTTGGTGCGATTTTAATTTTTTTTGGTCTGGTGGTCTCCATGGAATTACTTTTTTTAAAAATTATTAACGTGAATAATAAAAACAAACTGCTAACTTTAACTAGCAAACATCCAAAACTTCAAAAACATCAAAACAACTAATTTGCTTCAGAAATTATACTTTGGGCATCGGCCCCGAAAAGGCAAAAATTTGGGGATAAAGAGATTTTTTTTATGAGTGCCACACAGTTGGAATATATATAGCTATTATGAAACCTCTAAAAATATTTCATAACAAAATTTAGTCAATGTGAAGATTAAACCGGGTCTGAATTTATAGAAATAAGTTTATGAGGGTGATGGTGACCATTTATTATTTTTATCTTATTAATTGGTATTAAAAAATTCTCAGAAATTAACTCTACTACCCTTTTA
>Ga0172379_10002885_pt1 | contig 28905 bp, 28 predicted proteins | sample GrowelOW334metaG_FD_119756 | JGI IMG/M metagenome (GOLD analysis project Ga0172379, IMG submission 119756) | Groundwater microbial communities from an aquifer near a municipal landfill in Southern Ontario, Canada - Groundwater well OW334 metaG | ecosystem: Environmental > Aquatic > Deep...
AAATATATTTTTCGTCTCTGTGGTAACGCTTGATTCCGTACCCCCCATCACACCCGCTAAGGCCAAAGTTTTTGCTCCATCGGCAATGATAATATCACCGCCTTCAAGCGTGTATACTTTTTCATCAAGCAACTGTACAATCTTTCCCTCTTCCGCATAACGCACGATAATATCTTTGCCGCCATCCGAACGCGCCGCTATCATATCCCAATCAAAAGCGTGCAATGGCTGACCGAGTTCAAGCATCACAAAATTGGTCACATCCACCACATTATTGATGGATCGAACACCGAGTTTCTTCAAACGATTTTTCAACCATACGGGTGAATTTTTCACTTCAACATTACAAATCAAAGCACCAATATACCGTTTGGAAATGTGCGGGCTCTCAATAGAGACGGTGAATTCTTTCGATCCGCTTGTCGAAATTTTCAAACTATCATAATCATAGTCCAGCTCCCCTCCCTCGAGCGCGACAATTTCCCGAGCCATCCCGACGTGACTCAAAGCATCATGCGCGCGATCCGGCAATACTTTGATATCCATCAAAAAATCCGTATCGTTGAGAAAATCCTTGAGCAGCATACCCACCTTCGCAGACTCCGGCAACACCATAATGCCCTTGTGACTCTCACCCAAACCAATTTCTTTCTGAGAACAGACCATTCCGTACGAAGCTATATCGCGAATCTCACTTTGTTTGATTTCAATAGTACCGGGAAGCATAGTTCCGGGAAGGGCTACCGGCACCTTTTGACCCACTTCAATATTGGGAGCACCGCACACAATCTGCAACACTTCTTTTCCTACATTTATTTTGGCCACGCGCAACCTGTCGGCATTGGGGTGTTTCTCAAGTTCCATCACCTCACCTATCACTATGCCATCTATATCAAATCCGACTTCCTCAAGAGAGTCTACTTCAAATGTGCGCATCGTCAAAAACTCCGCCAACTCTTGAGGGGTTTTCTGCGTTCCGGATAATTCTTGTAACCAATTGTAGCTGTATTTCATAAAAAATGGGGTGGCTTAGGCGTTTGAAAACTTCGGATATATTTCCAAACGGATAAGTCTTAATTTAAAATTGTGAAAGGAAGCGGGTATCTCCGCTATGGAAAAGGCGGACATCGGGGATATTGTATTTCATCGTCGCAAGCCTCTCTATCCCAAGACCCCATGCCAATCCTTGATACCGATTGCGCTCATAGCCAGCATTCACGAAGACGTTCTGATTCACCATGCCGGCACCGCCAAGCTCGAGCCAACCGTTATTACGACACGCCGAACAACCTGTTTCTCCGCCGCAGCTCATACAGCTGATATCGAACTCGAAACTCGGTTCCGTAAACGGAAAATAACTCGGGCGTAAACGTATTTTAACTTCCGTCTTAAAAAATCGCGAGAAAAATTCCTGCGCCACGTATTTTAAATTCCCCACATTTGCATCCTCACTGACCATCAGTACTTCAAACTGGGAAAATGTATGCTCGTGCGTCGTATCAGTCGCTTCATTGCGAAACACTCTCCCAGGAACCATAAGTCGAAATGGTGGGGTATGCGTTTGCATATACCGCACCTGTGCGGCGGAAGTATGTGTTCGCAATAATAATCTTTCTTGACCCTCTTTTGACTTAATCCAAAACGTATCCTGCATATCACGCGCTGGATGATGTTCAGGAACATTGAGCGCATCGAAATTATAAAACTCAGTCTCAATTTCGGGTCCCTGCGCGATATCGAATCCCATCGAAGTAAAGATATCCTCGATTTCCCTCTGCACTTGCGTCAAAATGTGCAGGTGTCCCTCCGGCAGTTTCACTCCGGGAGCTGTCACATCCAAGCGTTCCTTTTCCCAATCGATGCTATCGAGCTTCATTTTTTGTTGCGCTTCTTCAAACGCTTTGATCATTTCTTGTTTGACCACATTGACCAAAGGACCCACTGTCTGTCGCTCCTCGGGAGACAAATCTTTCAAGCTTTTAAGCAAAGCATTGAACTCACTTTTACGGCCAAGAAACCGAATCTCAATCTCGTTCAGATCCGCCTCGGTTTTGACTTTCGCCAGAAGCGCAAAGGCTTCATTTTGGATATCCACGACGTGTTTTTTGAATTCATTCATAGGCAATATATTTGAAAAAAACCATTAGCACCAGCATTCATTACCTTCTAACTATACTCAAAAATAGGTTTTTTTACAAGAAAAACCTCTTCAATCCAGTATCCGCAACAGTATGTCTGCATAGTATTTTAACTTTCACTTATATAATGCTATAATGGCGACACTTCCGCAGATATTAGCAGATATACGCCAAACTATGCTTCTGGAACACAATACGGACAGATCTATACTTATTATAGGCGGATGCGGATATATTGGTAGCGCTCTTTTTCGTTTTCTTGAGAAGAAGCACTGCTATCATATCGATACTGTCGATACGGAATGGTTTGGAAACCATATCAACCCCCGCAACTATGCGATTGATATCGCCAACATCACAGAATCCTTCTTGAGCCGATACGCCGTCATCATCCTTCTTGCCGGCCATTCATCAGTAAGTATGTGTTACAATGATCCGCTGGGAGCATTCAATAACAATGTCACTCATTTCATCGAACTTCTTTCAAAATTGACACCCTCGCAAAGATTCATCTATGCGAGCAGCTCCTCCGTATACAGTGGGGCGTCGACAGAAATATATACGGAAGATTCTTTTAAAAGTTACTATCCGCTCAACACCTACGATCTGTCGAAATGGGAAATAGACTTATACGCGCAACTCGGTAAACTTTCATACTATGGGCTCCGCTTCGGTACGGTCTGCGGGGCATCGCCGAACCTGCGCATCGATCTTATGATCAACGCTATGTACCACACTGCGAAAACAGATCGTATCATAAACCTCTATCACCCCGAAATACACCGTCCCATCCTGGGTATGACAGATTTGTGTCGTGCCGTCGAAAGTATCATCCTCGCACCTGAAGACAAATCCGGAATTTACAATTTAGCATCATTCAATACTACCGCGCACAATATCGCGCAAAGCGTCTCCAAACACACAAAGACGAAAATTCATCGAAAAACACCACCCTCCGAAATTCAACCGTATAGTTTCTCCATCTCATCGGAAAAATTCTGCACAACATTTGCATTCTCTTTTCAGGATACCGTACAGACCATTATCCAAGATTTGGACATTCATTACACATCAACCCAAAATAAAGCCATTCGAGATCGAAAACCGTAAGAATATTTTATGAACATTCATTATATCCCGATACGCCAATGTCTGTGCTGCGAGAATGAATCCCTTACATTGCTGCTTGACCTTGGCAATCAACCGCTTGCCAACGAATACCACGATGCCACAGTGTCGCTGCCGGAATTTCCGCTTGCCATAAATCTGTGTAATCGGTGTTTCCACTGTCAACAATCAATAGCAGTCGATCCGGACGATATGTTTAGAAATTATCTCTATGTATCCGGCACCAGTCAAAGTTTGATGGACTACTTCGACTGGTTCGCCACGATGGTCAATGAAAAAATTCCCGGCGGTAACGACCGGAAAATGCTTGACATCGCTTCCAACGACGGTAGTCAGCTTGCTGCCTTCCAAAAACTTGGATGGAAAGGCTGGGGCGTCGATCCGGCGAAAAATCTTTACGAACAAGCGAAAAAAACCGGAGCAAACATCACCTGCGACTATTGGACACGCGATGTCGCCCACCAACTAGGAGAAACTTTTGATGCCATCGTCGCCCAAAATGTTTTTGCTCATACTGCCAACCCCTTGGAATTTTTAAAAACCTGTGCGTCGGTGATGCATCGAAATACAAAGATTTTCATCCAAACATCCCAAGCACAAATGTTTTACAATGGTGAATTTGATACCATCTATCACGAACATATCTCGTTCTTCTCTGCAAAATCTCTTCAAACGCTTGCTCACCGTGCAGGTCTGTTTGTAGAGGATATTTTCACCACGCCCATCCATGGTACAAGCTACATTTTCGTACTTGGGTATGACTCCGATGAAACGAAAGCCAAAAGTTTTATAGAGCAAGAGCGGCAAAACGGCCGCTACACGAAAAAACTCTATCGAAACTTTGCGGATACGGCGAGCAGCACCGTAAAACATCTTTCGGATATTATCGAAACGTATCGCTTGAAGCACTATTCCATCGTCGGATTCGGCGCGGCGGCTAAGGGCAACACGCTACTCAATTTCGGACGTATACGACTCGATTGCATCGTTGACGACAATCCGCTCAAACAAGGTCTTCTCACACCGGGAATGAACATACCCATCATTCCGATACAAGATATCGCCACAAAACCGCATCCTATGGTTATCGTCGTCCTGGCCTGGAATTTTTTCGATGAAATCAGAAAGAAAACAAAAATGCTTCGGCCGGACTGCGATGACATCTTTATCACTTATTTCCCAAAAATAACTGAGCGATTATGATTATGATTATGACCGAACAGAAACCGACTCACTACAACTTCATTATTCCCTACCGCGACCGCCCGATATGTCTCCGAACAATCATAAAACAACTCCCAAAATACCTCGCGAAGCAACCGTATATCAAAAGCTTTCGCATTGTCGTTGTTGAGCAAGAACCGGGAAAACTCTTTAATTTGGCCAAAATAATCAACGTTGGATTCACCATCGTCAAAACATATTTCCCCTACGATATGGAAGACTGTTTTATTTTTCATCCGGTCGATGCTATCCCAATCGAGGGAAGTTACTTTGTTCCGGAAGAAAGTTTCGTTACTTTCTGCAGCGACCATGAAGATATCACAACGATTGAAAAACCTTACGGAAAGGCGCACGGATTTCGCAATAATGTATTCGAAACGATAAACGGCTATTCCAACGAGTACTGGGGATGGGGTCAAGAAGATGATGATATGTTCATCAGATTGGAAGCAACCAAAGCGAAGACATTCGGCACCTTCATAAAATTCGATTTTCTTATGAACAGTATCGGTGAAAACCACAGGATCGATTGCGACCCGCAAAATGCCAACACCCTAAATTGGAAACAAAATTCTAGACTCCTTATGGAGATGAAGCAACACAAAAACTATATGCTAAGCGGTCTCAATACGCTTGATTATACAATACTCGAACACTTCCAACATAAAAACGAGCCTGATATCTATCACTTTAAAGTGTCAATCTAGATAGCTATCCGATCACAATTCTCACAAAATCTTTTTTACCGACTTTGAGAACTTTTTTATCATCCGCCTCGGATACTAAGGCATCCGCAAACAATTTTTCACCCTCAAGGGACACGCCTCCCTGTTCGATCTTTCTGCGGGCGTCACCCTTGCTTTCCGCGAGATTGTTTTGCGCAATCACATCGATAAACTTATCACCGACTTTTACCGTAATTTCTAACACATCCGTCGGGGTGGATTTTTTGGAAAATGTATTGATAAAATAGCTTTCCGCTTCATCGGCATCTTTGACACTGTGATATATCGTAACAATCTCTTTGGCCAAACGCAATTTCGCATCACGAGGATTAAGCGAACCCGTCACGATTCCCTCGGCTATCTTGGCGATTTCTTTCATCGACACACGTGTGCAATGCACAAGATATCCAACTATAAGCTCATCGGGAGTACTCATCACCTTGCCGAACATATCCTGCACATTGTCAAATAAATTAATGGTGTTGCCCCAGCTTGAACTCATTTTTCGCCCATCGGTTCCAAGTATGAGATTCGTCAAAAGAATATCCTGCGGTTCTTGTTTATAATGCGATTGCATTTTCCGTCCTGCCAAAATATTGAAACGCTGATCAGTACCGCCGATTTCCACATCCGCTTTCACCATAACACTGTCATAACCCTGCATCAGAGGATACAGCATCTCTCGCAAAGAAACACGCTTACCGGCGTCCAACCGCTTTTTGATATTGTCACGCGCGATAAACTCCGCCACTGAAAACTGGTCTGCCTGCTCGCCAATTTCACCGTAGCCCAATGTTCCAAGCCATTCGGAATTATAGTGTACTTCAACTTTTTCCATATCCAACAGCTTTGCCATCTGACTCAAGTACGATTGCATATTGTGATGCACGCTCTCCTGCGAAAGCATCGGGCGTTCACTCTCCTTGTCGGAAGTATCCCCCACCACACCCGTAAAATCACCCACTATAAAAACAATCGTATGGCCAAGATTCTGAAAATCACGCAGTTTTAATAATGACACAGCTCGACCGAGGTGAATATTGGGACTCGTCGGGTCAACCCCGAGCTTGATACGTAATTTTTCACCCGAAAGCAAGCGCGCACGAAGACGGTCTAACCCGATCACTTCCGCAACCCCTCGACTTAAAATTTCATCAATTTTTTCTTGCATAACTTTAGTGCGAAAACTTAAAAATTTGAGTGCAGTTCTAGGCGCAAGTGAGGAACGCACGTAAGACGTACATAAAGTACGGCGTCACGCACCGGAACTTGGAACGACGAAATGTGCCAAATTTTTAAGTTTTACTATTTATCGAGACCCATTTTACGCTTGGCGAGCCTATACTGATCATCAGAAACCATCCCGCTCTTGCGCGCATCTTCGAGTTGCTGCAAAATTTCATCTTTATGTTTGGCAATATTTTTCGGCGTCATCATTTTTTGCACCATTTTTTGCTGTTCCTGCGGACTCATCGCCATAAACCGCTTCATCGCCATACGCTGAAGCATATTCATATCCTTCATATCGGGCCCGCCTGCAACACTGTTATTTTTCTTTTTATCCTTCTCGTCTTTTTTAGTAAATGGATTCCACATATATTTCTTATTAGTATTTACCAAAGACTTAATCGTTTGAAAATAGGAGTGCGTATTTCCAACGAGAAAGATTTTTTTAAAGCCATTAGCGTACTCGGTACCGGCAAGAAAAAATACTTTTTCGTTGGAAATACATCGAAAATTTTCGAATAGTAAGTCCTACTGCTTCTTATTCTTCCATTCAAGCCCCGTAACCAAAAGCGCCGAAGCGACATAAATAGATGAATACGTTCCGGCTGCCACTCCGATAAGCAGCGCCAAGGCAAAGTATTTTATAGATTCCCCGCCATATAAAGTGATGGCGAGCAATACCATAATAACGGTAAATGAAGTATTAAATGAACGCGCGATAGTTTCATTTAAAGAGCGATTGACAATAGTTTCAAAATTCTCTTTGGCGCGCGATCGCATCAAATTTTCACGAACGCGATCATAGACCACGATGGTGTCGTGTACCGAGTATCCGAGAATAGTCAGCAGTGCCGCAATAAACGACGCTCCGATTTCCACTGCAAAATAATGACCCAATATCGCGAAAATACCCACCGTAATAGTCAAGTCGTGAAAAAGAGCGACGTTTGCCATAATACCGTAATACCACGAAGACACCGGGTATGATACCTTGCGAAACGCCCACGCGATATACAAAGCGATCCCGATAATGGCCACTGCCAAAGCCTGAAGTGCGCTTTGTTTGATTTGACTCGAAACAGACGCTCCGATAAAATCCACTTTCACAAGCTCTACTTTATCATCAAATTTCTGAAGTTCTGTCAATACTTTCTCGTTGAGATTCTCATCAGATGCAAGATAGCGGATAATCATCCCACGATCTCCGGTCGGTTGCACTGTCAAACTGCGCAATCCCAATGCCTCAAGGGAAACTTGCGCCTCTGCCACTTGCGGCACTTTGCCTTCCGAAAAGGCAACCTCCATCAAAGTTCCTCCTTTGAAATCGATGCCTAATCGCAATCCCCACGTAGAAATGGCCAGAATACTCAAAACGGTCAGTACTCCCGAAAACCAATACGCGTATTTTCTTTTTTGAATCAGAGCCCACATAAAATAATTCGTTTAGATTTTCAACAGACCTCACTATTAATCCTGTTTGGTTTCCTTCGGAAGCTTTCTTTTCGGTGCAATCAACCACAATCGTTTTTGAACCCATTCGCCCAAACTGAAACGCACGATAGTCTTGACCAACACGATTGCCGTAAACATAGAAAAGAGCACCCCGATCATAAGGATAATCGCGAATCCCTTCACAAATCCCGTCCCCATCCATATCAAAATAAGGCACGTAAGCATAGTCGAGGAATTACCATCGCGAATACTCGGCCAGGCACGTCGGAATCCCTCATCAATCGCCTTTGGAAGGGATTTGCCATTTTTGAGTTCTTCCCAAACACGTTCAAAAATCAAAACATTGGCATCTACCGCCATACCTATCGAAAGAATAAATCCCGCAATACCGGACAACGTAAGTGTTATACCAAACGGTGTCAAAGAAGAAAATTTAAAAATAGTCACGAGAAGTGCGGTATAGAGCATAAGAGCCAACGATGCAATCAATCCCAAAAATCGATAATATACAACCATAAACACAATAACCATCGCCACGCCTATAGTACCCGCAAACAAACTTCTGTGCAGAGAATCCTCACCCAAAGATGCTGAGATACTTTGCTGCCCTACCAGTGTAATAGGTACTGGCAAAGCACCTTCATTTAATCGAGATACTAAATCTTTGGCTTCTGTTTGTGTGAAGTTTCCCGTGATAACCGCCTGACCATTGGTGATCTCGCTTTGTACGGTCGGCGCGCTCACAATCTGTCCATCAATCAAAATAGCGATTTTTTTACCCAAGTTTTTCTTAGTTAAATCAGCAAACATTGTTGATCCCTCATCATCAAAGCGCAAAGCGACCTGCGGATTACTCAATCCTTGATCCTGGCGATCAATATACGCATCTTTGAGATTCTTACCCGTGAGCCCCGTTGCGCTCCATGCTAAATTGGGATACATATCAAGGGTTTTCTTGGCAAATAAAATATGCTCGGCTCGCACTTCCTTGGCATCGCCATCACCTCGCTCCTCTACTTTTTTAATACTATGCCATCCATACTGACTCTCTACCAACTGAGGCCATACTTCACCCACTTTGAAATCGGGACTAAAAATCACATCATCAAACTCCGGCACAAACTGACCTTTCTTGGCAAAACCCAGATCACCGCCCTTATCCTTGGATCCGGGATCTTGGCTGTACTGTTTGGCCAGATCTTCGAAATTTTCGCCATTTTTGGCGCGCACAAGCAGAGCCTCCGCGTCTGTTTTTGCCTGCGCATTTGCTTGATCAAACATCTGCGTCACCTCAGGTCCGGCTTCTTCTTTGAATTCCAAAGTCGGGGTTTCCTTGAGCATTTTTTTCGCCTGCTCGATATCTTTGACACCGGGAAGCTCCACGATGATGCGGTCCTCATTGCCGGATTTTGCCAACTGTACCAACGGCTCCCCCACGCCAAAAGCATTCACGCGACGCTCAATAACCGCCAAGGATGATTCCAAAGCATCATTTTTCTTTGCAGCGTCAACCGCAGACAGATCCAAGGCGTATTCCAAATGAATACCTCCCTGCAAATCCAGTCCGAGATTTATTTTCGGCTTATTCAAAATATCTTGCACCGATTGAGGCATAAACCATGCCGCCTGAGGATAAGCAAAAAATCCTGCCACTACGGCAAGCGCTATCACCAACCCGAATTGTAGTCGCATTCTTTGACGAATCTTCATAATACAGGCATTATATCGCGCCCTTTCATTTTAGGCAAATACCGGATTTATCTCCCAGACTAACTCTTCAAAAAAGCATCGGCACTCTCGAGAATATCCTTGGCGGCGGGAAAGGTAAGCTTGTTTATGGCTTCTTCAAAGGGTAACCATGCAAAAGCAATATGTTCGTCCGAGAGAGCAATCTCGGCATCGTGCGCCTCGGCGAGATAAAAATAGACCGTTTTGAATATCCAAATACCATCACCCGCCCGTTTCCGCTTCACAAGTTCCGTTCCCTTGGCCGTATAAAAGTAACGGGTATATTTACGGAAACCCTTCACTACATCAATATGATCAAGACCCGACTCCTCTTGTGTCTCGCGACGCAAAGTCTCCTCGTGAGTCTCACCCGCTTCGATATGCCCCTTCACATAGTCCCAATGACCGTGAGGATATCGCAATAAGAGGTATTCGACACCATCCGAAGTACGTCGAAATATAACCCCGCCGACAGAGACTTCATAGGCAAGCGGAAATCCTAAAAAATTTTGAAATCCGGGTTGTGTTTTTTTACTCCATCCAAACATTTTTTTATACGTAACATTTATGCTCCCTTTATCTTTTAACCTTACCTTAAATAGATGCGAAGAGCAACCTTATAGTTGTCCTCTCTCATTTATCCCTGACGAATTGCCTGAATAGGATTAATTTGTGAAGCTCGCCATGCCGGATACACACCAAAAATCAATCCCGAAAGCAGCGAAAATGCCATCGCCATCAAAACGGTCTGGAGTGAAAATTGAAACGCAAGTGTCAATCCAAACGAGGGAAGAATCGCAAAAATACCAAAAAGCAAAGCTTCGGCAATCACAATCCCGATGATACCGCCCGTCAATGCCACGATCAATGCTTCCACAAGGAATTGCCACAAAACATCCTTGGCGCGCGCACCAAGTGCCTTGCGCAAACCTATTTCCCCGGTGCGCTCCGCAACGGCCACAAACATCACATTCATAATCCCCACCCCGCCCACCACCAAGGAAATAGACGCCAACATCAAAAGCAAGATCTGGATAGCGCCAAAGACCGTTTGCACGGTTTCCTGCGCCTCCTTGATAGTGGTTACCGCAAAATCATCCTGACCCACCTTGGTAATATCATGCCTTGTGCGAAGCAGTGCCTCGATATCAAGCGCTGTCTGCGGCGCCTTTGAAACATCCTGTATTTTGACCGTGATAAATTGCGCGTGATCGATACCGAGAACTTTTTTCTGAAGCGTCAATAAAGGCACATACATAAAATCATCGAAGCTGATAAATCCAGTCGATCCACGCTCCGCAAGCACGCCTATCACCCTATAGGTTTGACTTTTCATTTTGATGGTCTTCCCCACGGCAGGCATATCACCAAACAAGGATTTTTTGACACCCGAGCCAAGCACTGCGACTTGAGCCAGTCCTTTTTCCTGTGAATCAGTATAAAAACTCCCCTCGGTTAATTTGAGATTTTTATCGATAGCCGCAACACCCGAAGTCGCACCAAAAAGCATCACACGCTTGTTGATTTCTTGGTACGTAACGAGTTCTTGCCCTATGGAGGCAGCGTACCATGCCACGACATTGGGAAGTTTTTGAATGGCTTCTCCGTCGCTTTGCTTGAGCGTCGTTATCTGGACACCCGAGGCGAGCGACGTGGCATTTTGGGTGGAATTTTTTGAAGCGGACGGAATCTTGACCTCCACTTGAATCACATCCGATCCAAAGGTATCCACTTGCCCCAAGACATACCCCTTGACCACATCACCCAAAGTCACCACCATAATAATCACGATAGTGCCGATAATAATTCCGGAGAGCGTCAGCATCGTACGACCGAAATTGGCGGTCAAGCTCTTAAAAGCAAATTTGAGTGAGAGAAAAATTTCTTGCATAGAATTACTTTCAGTATAGCATATAAAAAAACGGGAGCTTTTGCCATCATTCCCGTTTTGTTATGACATCTATGTCATCTTTCACCCATTAATCTCATTTGTTCTATAAGCGCAATAAGCTCGATTCGTATTTACCATCATTTTCCTCAACCTCCACTCTTCCAGAAGGATTAAAATCCTATTTTTGATCAGCTATCCGATCTGTCATAAGCGGTTTCGAATGATCATTGGTCATATCTCGCTCAAGTCTTTCCTTTTGAATTCTTTCGCCCTCTCCCGTTAAATGATGCGGTGGAAATTTGAAATCTTCATCATCCAAAGTCCCCTCGACCGGCGGTGTCATATTCTGTTGCATTGTCAAGCGGCCGTCTGGGCGCTCCCCTCGTCTGGGATCGGGACGACCTGCTTTTATATTTTCAACACGCTGTTCATCATACGTCTTCCTTGAAAACTGCTCAGGCGTGAACCGAAAATCAGGATCATCTAATTTTTTAGATTCAACACTCGAGTCGCCTTCTGCAACATTCTCCGGCAAATTTTTTTTCACAACGTCCTCAATCTCAGGATCAGATTTAGGTGCTACCTCTCTTTGAATCTTCTCAAACATAAACATACGTGTGTTTCCTTACGAATTAAAATCCCCCCATTGATAATATACCACACAATCTAAAACAGCGTCCGCAACACACTACCGCTATTCATACCGCAAAGCCTCCATCGGACTGACTTGAGCAGCCTTTCGTGCCGGATACAAGCCAAAGAAGATACCGATAAGAAGCACTACTATGAGTGCGACGAGCGCCGATTGAAACGTCAGGATAAATTCCCACTGATACCCCAGACTCTGAATAACCACCGCCGCCAAATACGTCAGCCCCACGCCCAGTATAAAACCAAGTACACCCCCCGCAAGCGAAATAAATACCGATTCCACCAGAAATTGAAATTGGATATCGGCATTGCGGGCACCCAAAGCTTTGCGCAGTCCCACCTCGCGGATACGCTGCTTGAGTGCGATGAGCATAATATTCATAATCCCGATACCACCGACAAAAAGCGAAATCCCCGCCACAAACGTCAAAAAATATTTCAAAACATTGGTCACATTGGTCAAAATGGAGATAGCATCCGCTGTATTGCGTATCGAGAAATCATCCGACGCATTGCCCTTAATATGATGACGATCCCTCAAAATGGCGCGCATATCTTCTGTGACGAGCGGGATATTATTTTCATTATCGATTTTCATACGGGCAAGATTGATGTAGTCGATACCCAACAAAAGTTTCTGCGCGGTAGCCAATGGCACAAAAATCATCTGATCAGGATTGGAGAATCCGGAACTTCCCCGCTTCTCGAGCACACCCACCACAGAAAAATTAAGACTCCCGAAAGAAATCGTTTTACCTAAAGGATCTTCTTCTCCAAACAAATCCTTCACCCTATCAGCACCCAACACCACTACCCGAGACAACCCATCATTCTCATCTTTGGTAAAAAAACGTCCTTGCTCGATAATTATTTTCTCCACTTGCGGTAATTCCGCTGAAACACCTTGATAGGTCATCGACAATGATACATTTTTATACGACACGCTCGCGGATCCGCTCACATAGCCCGATGCCGCCGCAATATGCGAATTTTGCTTGGCAATAGTCTCGATATCACTCATCTTAAGTGTCGTCGTTACGACACCTAAAGCAGAAGCCGGCGGCCCGGACGCATCGGACGCTCCCGGCAACACACCGACAAGATTGGATCCCACGGAACGAATTTGACCCAAAATAAGCGCTTGCGCCGAAGCGCCGACCGACATCACCAGTATCACTGAAGCGATACCGATCACAATGCCGAGTATCGTCAAAAACGTCCGAAATTTCGAAGCGGACAAATTCTTCCAAGCCATTTTCATTGATCGATAGGTTTGTGGGAGCATACAACACCGATTATTTTTCTTCCTTAAACAAACTCACTTTTATGTCATCCCCGCGAAGGCGGGGATCCAGGTTCCACGATCGCTCGACTAGAGAAAATCAAATGTCGGTGACCACTGGATTCCCGCCTTCGCGGGAATGACAAGCAACACACTACTTCGCGAGATCTTTTTCATCCTTGGCTATACGGCGCATCCTGATGATATCATCCGCGATAATCTTGCCATCTTTCATATAGAGCATTCTTTTGGCATGATTGGCAGTGGTGGTCTCGTGCGTCACGAGCACGACTGTGTGTCCCGCATCATTGAGCTCCTGCAAAATCATCATCACCTGCAGTCCCGATTTGGAATCGAGGTTACCTGTCGGCTCATCCGCAAAAATAATATCGGGATTGTTGACCAGAGCGCGCGCGATAGCGACACGTTGCATTTCTCCGCCCGACAATTGATTGGTCATATAATCACGACGGTGCTCCATCCCAACCGCCGTAAGCGCCTCCATCACTTTTGCCTCATGCACCTCTTTGCTCATCCCGGACCACATCTTAAAAAACGACTTCTTGATTGCTTCGGGATTTTTTGTCGAAACATCACGAAAGGCACGCCGACTCGGACCGTATACATCATACAAAAGTGGAAGCTCAACATTTTCAAAAACACTGGTTCGCGGCAAAAGATTGAACGATTGAAAAATAAAGCCGATCTTTTGATTGCGAATTTCGGCCAATTCGTCCTGCGAGAGCGTTGTCACATTTTTCCCTAAGAAAAGATATTCGCCCGAAGTCGCCTGATCCAAGAGTCCGAGCAAATGCATCAATGTCGACTTTCCCGATCCGGACGGTCCCATAAGCGCCACAAACTCCCCATTACCGATGGTAAAGGAAGCCTCTGCTAAAGCCACGGTCTTGATATCCCCGTTCTCGTATATCTTCGTCAGATTTTTACACTGGATCAGCGGTTCATTCATACGATTATTTTTTCGTCTCAGTGATAACGGCATCACCTTCGTTTATGCCGGAGACAATTTCGATTTGACCCTCGCTCCCCTCAAGCCCGACTTTCACATCCTTGCGGACAGCTGTTTTGCCATCAGCGCTTTTGACTTCGACATAACGCGCAGTTCCATCTTGTTTGACCGCGCGCGTCGGCAAAAGCAACACGCCTTTTTTCTCAGCGATGTGAATATCGATATCCCCGCTCATTCCCGGTTTGAGACGCTTATCGATATTTGCCAAACGTAATTTTACTTTGTAATACACAACATCTTGAATCACGGTTGATTCCGGATCAATTTCCACAATCGTCGCATCAAATTTTTCATCCGTTCCCAAGGCATCAAACGTAGTTGTGGCTGTCTGATCAAGCTTGACCGAAGCAACATCCGACTCAGGAATCTTGGCTTCCAAAATCAAATCTGATGACAATAATCGGCCAAAAGACTTGGCAGTTGCCGACCCAATCACCTCACCTTTTTGATAATTCAATTGTGTCACAGTCCCATTGAGAGGCGCTTTCAAAACCGCTTTGTCAAGATTATTTACGGCGATATCATAATTGGATGAAGCGATGGCGATAGCACTATTCTCAATCACCTGCTGACTCTTGGATTCAAGCGACTTCACTTTTTCCTTTTGAGATTCGTACGCGTTATCCGCCACGCGCACCGATACATCCCGATTGCGCCTCGCGGTATCCTTGGCTTCTTTGGCAGCCTCTTTGGCATTGGTAGCACTGGTAAATGTAAGCTTGACACTTTTTGCCGTGGCACTGCTTGCACCATTGTCACTCACCACTTGGTTGTAATAATTTTCTACATCATCCGCATAATGTACCGCATTGTCATAAGCCTTGTCCGATGCGCTTACTTTTTGATCTTCCGCATCCGATACATCCGATACATACTGCTTGGCATTTTTCTGGGCATCGCGCGCCTCACGCAACACATCGTCACTCACACCGGCGTCCGCCTGTGCCTTGTCCAATGCCGCCTGCGCCTTTTTGACATCCTCGGTAAGCGCCACGGATTCCATCGTTGCCAAACCATCACCCGCAACCACCTGCGCGCCAACTTTTGTCGTAATGTTTTTCACTCGACCGGCTGTCTCAAAATTCAGATCGATCTCTTGATCCGCAAGCAACACCGCCGAAGCGGACACGGTTTGCGCGACATCCCCGCGAGTCACAGCCGTCGTCACAAAAAGATCCTGATTGGCGTTGCGTTTCGCATACCAAAAATAGCCGCCTATCGCCACAATTATCACCACCCACAACCACTTATTCTTCAAAATCGACATAGGGGAAAATAAAAGTAAAATTATACCTTCAGTATAGCACAAAAGACTAAACAGCGGACTTATTTTTATAAAACACAAAACTCACACTTGTCATTCCCTCGAAGGAGGGAATCCAGTAACCACAAACTTTTGATTAGAGGTAATTGAATGATCGTGGAACCTGGATCCTCGATTTCTCGGGGATGACATATAGAAAGTTAGTACTATAATAGATTGGACTGTCTTGATACATTATCCAAAGCATAATTGACCATCGCATCCGCGCGTTTGTTTTGCTCCCGTGGCACGTGCGTAAAGGTCACTCTGCCAAAATCCAACATCTCATTCCAAATTTCCATAAACAATTTCTGAATGCGTTCTTCTTTGATCTTGTAAATATGGTTGAGCTGCCGCACCGCAAGTTCCGAATCCATATACATATCCACGTGTATTTTTTTCGCTTTTTCTTTGCCAAGCAGCGCCTTTACTTTTTGCAGGCCAAAAAGGATAGCGCCGTATTCCGCGTCATTATTCGTCTTGTGCCCGATACACTCACCGTACTCCTTGTTCAAAGTCTCGATATACACCCCGATGGCCGCGTCCCCGGGATTCCCCCGAGACCCGCCATCCGTAAACACCACAATTTTTTCCATAGCAAGATATCTCATCAATTACCCTCTCAGTATAGCATTATATTGACATAATTCCACATAAAATGCTTCAATAGAATTGCCCTTAACAATTACATACACCAGCGAGGTAATAGTATGTGTCTCAAGAAAGGCAAAAAAAGTAGAAGTGCTCCGTTTATAACCCTGTTGAGTATGGGTTGCACAAAACCTTCTTCTAAGAAAGTTTTCAGGAAAATGTTTTATATAAAGGGGTTTGAAACCACTGAGCAATCAATCAATTTTTCGAATCGACTGCAAAGATTCATTATTGACAACACAGAAAGTCAGATTGATTCGAAACATTTATGGATAGTCCGTCCGCTTCAAACGATTTCTCCAATGCCGCTTGATCTAATGACTGCGGCAAAAAGAGAAGCGATCGAAAAAGCGACTATCTCAATCAGTTCAGTGGATAATAGTTTCCAGTCCATTCTTGGTCGGATATTTTATGACTTTGAAATATCTTGAATACTCAATGATAGTTACTGCTCATCAAAAAATTTAAGTTTCTTGGAAAAGAAAACGGGGATGAAAAAGTATATAAATAAAGGGTCTTGTAGAAAAATTCTGCGAGACCTGTTTTATTTCCAAAAATTTTTACTCTATTCCGCTTTATCTCCTATCAAACCCAACTTTTTCAATCGCGAACGAACACCTCCGACTTGACGACCAAGCGTCTCGGCAATTTCTTTAATCGGAATGTTTTCGTAGAACAGCGCTTTGAGTCTGACTTCCTGGGACTCATCCCATTTTTTATAGGCCTGCGTGTGTTTGACACGTAACTCTTCAAGCGATTTCCTATATTCTTCTTTCGCTTTTTCTTTACCAAGTTTTTTTGATTTTTTGTCAGTACCGAACATATCCAATGTTTTTTCCAGAGTATCATCCCACTGACCGCCGCACAGTTTTATAAAATCCTTCTGCCGTTTCAGGAGATCTTTCTTTGCAAGTTCCTCATACATCCGATGCGCCATAGCGGATTGCTCGCGAAATTCAGTATCCTTCTCCAAAATTTCCGGACTGACACGAAATGCCTGATCGCTCACTCCAAGCAAATGTACGCCCGCCAGACTTCGCACACGAGAAAGCGCGACATAGCCTTGTCCGAATTCAAATGTCCGCGACAAGTCCATCACCGCCGCATCCATACTCATCCCCTGACTCTTATGGATGGTAATCGCCCACGCCAAACGAAGCGGTATCTGCATAATACGCGCTAAAACTTCACCTTGCTCTTCAATCGCCCATTCCATCGGCTTGGCCACAAGCACGGTCTCATCGCGAAGCATCACCACCGGACATCGGCTCTCATCATCAAATCCGATCACAGTGCCAAGCGTCCCATTCACAAATCCTGCATTCGTATTATTCTTCGTAAACATAACCGCAGAACCTTCTTTAAGATCCAATCGTTCCGGAGAAAGGCAGCCTCGTTTAAGCGCCTCTACCAGCCGCTCAGGGCCGCGATCCGCCATCAGAAATGATCGGACTTTGCTTTCAAGCTTCGTTAATTCTTTGGCATTGATCGTATCGACATCCGCATTATGCGAAAAGAGTCTCGTCACATCGGTCGGTATTTCCTCGAGCGTCAAAAGGCACTGTCGCATCCGATCAAAATGCTGCTCGCCGAATTCATCCCGACGCATCGCGGAAAGGATCTCCAAAAACTGCTTATCTTCCTGGCGATGCTGCTCTGTCAAATAACACACAGTCGGACTCATCACCCGCCAAGCCGGTGACGTAAAAGAAAACACCGAACGATGTCCTTCATCTCCAGAAATAGATTGGTGGCAATTGTTTCCCTTTGAAACAGGCGGCAACTGGAAAAAATCCCCCACAAAAACCACCTGCATTCCGCCAAACGGTTGCGCCGATTTTTTGACCCGACGACAAATCCGCTCAACATTGCTCAACGTCTCACCATCAATCATCGAGACTTCATCCAAGATTAACACTTTTGTTTTTTTGATGCGAGACGAAATATATCGGCTCTTGGCAATATCCGCCACATTATCATCGCTCAAATCGCGCATCACGCCCACACCGCTCCACGAATGCAGTGTCATTCCGTGAATATGCGTCGCCGCAATTCCGGTCGATGCCGTAATCGCAGGCTCGATCCCGTGTGCACGCAAATATGCCACATACTGATTGATAGTATGGGTCTTTCCGCTCCCGGGCTCGCCAGTCAAAAAAACATTGACTCCCGTTTTCAAAATGTCCAATGCTTCTTTTTGAGTCATGAAAAAAATGGTTACAAAAAAATTTTACTTTTCAGTTTTGGTAAAAAATTATCGCCTGTGATCACGCTTTTTCCCAATCTTTTTTCCAAGGCGATCCTAGCATCTCTTGCGATTTTTCCACCTTTCTTTGCCGGCACTTTATTTTCCTCTAAACCGTCGGTATTGTCCATTTCGGCGATTCTTCGTGTCGAAACCTCTGCCAATGCGGTAAAAATCAATTCTTCCTCACTCATATGATCACGAAGATTCTGCGTTTTCAACCCCTTGAGATTTTTATGACTCTTGATTGATAGGTCGCTCCATTCCTCATGAATAATATTGGTCAATATTGCAAACTCATCACCTTTTTTGACATTGTGATCACTCCAATAATCAGTCAATTTATTCCTTGTTTCCTGACCGGTCATTCTTTGCTGTATCCATTTTTCACTCCGTCCTTGTTTTTGCCAGTACTCCCTTGATCGATTCAAAGCTCTTTCCGGATCTGACATTTCTTGCATCCTTTCATATCCGACTTTTGCTAACCATAGTTTAAACGGTTCAGCATTCGGAGAAGGAATCGACTGAATAAGTCTCAGTAGAGTTTCAGTATCAGCCGTATCAGTGAGATAAAATTTACCATCACTTGCTATCATTTTCAGTCGGTTACATTTTGTAACCACCTCAGACTTTTCTTTATTCAAACGATTTTTAAGAACCTTCCAATAATTTCGTGGGTCATTGCTCCGAGTTAACACGCCAATCACATCAACAACAGAAAAATACCAACGTTCTTTTTTCTTATCCCAATGACGACGAATATCTTTTCCCTCAAACAGAACGACTACTTTCTTTTTTAATGCTTTTTCCATAATATTCATTTATTCATAATGACTATCTTTCTCTATTGTATCATTATATGAATATAAGGTAAACATACTTTTCTCTTACCGCACAATCACATCCAACAACTCAGGAAACTGTGCTGTTCCCATATCATCCGCCAAATAGTGGCCACGTCCTGGGAGATCGATGATTTCCCCGCCGAGCGCATCATGCAAGATCTGAAGACTTTTCTTGCCTGGGCGTGATTCATTGTCAGCGGTAAACATCACGATTTCACTCACCCTCTCCTTGATACCTTCATCGATCACATAATCGTAAAAGACTTTCCTGTGCGTATCATCTTCTCTGGCAACATTCCACGGAGCCACAAGAATAAGTTTGGCGATTTTTTTCTTCGTCTCACCCAACCAGCGCGTCAAAAAACCGCATCCGCAGCTATGTCCTATCAATACCGTATTTTCATCAACGCCGAGCTTTTCAAATTCAGCTTTGAAACTCTCATAGTCGGGTTGCGAGGGCATCGGCATACGCGGCACGTGAACCTCTATCCCTTTTACTGTGAGTTCCTTTTCAATCCACGATGCCCAATAGTTATCATACAATCCCGATTCCGGATCCATCACCTTTTCCGCATCCGGAAAACACCCGTGGATGATGATGCATTTTTGTATGTTCATAGCGTTTCTTTTATATTCAAACAACCAACGCTTCTATTTCGTCTATCTTATCACCAATTTTTGAATGCACTTTATACTCTCGATTCTGCAAAGCATCGTCTTTGGCAAGATAGAGAGCTTCTAATATTTCTTCTTCGTCATTATTTGCCTTCTCGCATATCTTTACAAATATTTCATCAAATCGCGCTTGTGCTTCGCGAGTTTCATCTTCTTGACTACTCGCCGGCTCCACCGCATTCTGTTCTTTTAGGGCTTCTGGTGGCAATATTTCTTGAAAATTTCTTGAACCATATTCTGTCGGTTTCATAGTGTATTCGCTTAAAAAATTATTTCTTATGTAATAAAAGGATTCTCTCCTTCAAAAATAATACGCGGCGTATGATTATTGATACGATCCGCGGTGAGGTGCGGGTACTTGCGCATATACATCGTATCCACCGCACCAAATATAGCTTGAGTGTAATCGAATCCCAATTTTTCCGCAACCGCTTTCACTACCCCTTCAGACAACCCTTCTATTTCCACAAACGGATCCAGAAACGGCCATTCATCAATCGTAATTTCAACACCATCAAGCAGCCATAACTCTCTTTTCGTTTCTTGATAGGCCTTTTTTATACAACCCAGTGTCACTAAAAGTAATTCTGCCTGCTCAAAATTATCTACCGTCAAACAGACCTCTTTTTGACTCTCTATCCGCTCCCCATCGATAATCTTCAGACTCATCGTTACTTTGTCCCCCTCATCCCGCACTCGCGCATACGCGCCATCTATCTCATTGCCTTTCGGCAGCGAAAAAGTCACCCGCCTTTGCAAAAATTCAGGTTTCACCAAAACAGCACCTGTTTCCAATAATTTCCGACGCATCTTATCCCGATCAATATCTGCAAATGTCGCTTCGTATTCTATATTCATAAGAAATGTATGTGGCGATAAAAATTTAACGTAGCAATTTTTTAAAAAACAAGACTCACCAACTTTTTCTGTTAGCTAAAAATATCCCTCACTCGACACAATCAATGGCTATTTTTAGAACAGAAAAAGTTGTCTCAGACAAGTTGTTTTCTCAAAAATTATCTACGCTAAATGTTTGCAAAAAACTTTGGATTCCTGGCTGCTCACGATTGCCGCGCTACCCTCGCAATGACAATGCGGACAATCGCATATCGATAAGCTTTAACTGCATCGTCGTCCTCCCGTTCCAAACATTCTCTTCCAATTGAAAAACAATATCCGCTTTTTGTCCGGTAGTCAGATCGGGAAATTTGGTGCCGAGATTAAATCCAATTGCATCAAACGCTCTTTGCACCTCCTGTCCGGCGGGCAAGTCGGCTTCATCCGAACGCAACGTGAGTTTGAGATGCTTGCTGCCATTGCCCACCATCCGCACAGCCTGCACGCTCATATTTTCGAGCATAAACACCGGCTCGCGATTCCCTTCTCCAAACGGCGCCATCTTTTTTATTTCATTCACAAGTTGCGGCGTGATGTGATAGGGAGATAACTTCATATCGATCACAATCTCCGGCTCCACCACGATACCCTCCAATTTTTTCTCAATGATACCGTTGAGTTTCTCATAAAAAGCCTCGAGGTTCTCATTTTTGATAGTCAATCCCGCTGCCTGCGAGTGCCCGCCAAACTTCACGAGCAAATCACGGCACTCTTCGATAGCATCAATAATATTGATCAGAGGAATACTGCGAAACGACCCTTGACTCTCGTGTTCGCCTTTTTGAAAAACCGCTGTCGGCTTGTTGAATTCATGTGCGATACGCCCTGCCACCAAACCGATGATACCTAAAGGATAATGTTCATCCACCGCAAAGATAAACTTTTTGTCGGCATACATAATTTCCGCGACTTTTCGTACTTGATCGGTGGTCTGTGTGCTGATTTTTTGACGCGCCACATTGTTGGCTTCAATATCCAGAGCCAAGCCGCGCGCCGCGACTCTATCCTCGCACATCAACAATTCGTGTGCTGCCTGCGCGTGAGCCATACGGCCGGCGGCATTGATACGCGGTGCGATCTGAAACCCGATCATTCGTGAGTCGGGCACATTATTTTCATCGATTGGAATTCTTCCCACGGCAAACATTTCTTGAAACCCGATACGTCGTGTCTTGGACAACACAATCAAGCCGTATTTCACCATCACCCGATTCTCATCGATCAACGGCATACAATCCGCGACCGTTCCCACCGCCACCACATCCAAAAACCACTTCAATTGGTCTTGTTTATCCGGTAAAAATTCGGTGTACAGCGCTTGAGCTACTTTGAAAACCGTTCCTACGGCGCAAAGACCCTTGAAAGGATACCCCGAATCCGACATCTGCGCATTGATAATCGCGTGCGCTTTAGGCAGAACCTCCGGCACGTGGTGGTGATCGATAATAATCACATCCATTCCGAGAGCATTGGCAGCATCCACTTCGGAAGCATTGGACATACCGCAATCCGTCGTCATCACAAGCGTCACGCCCTCCTCTTTAAATACCTCCAAAGCATTCGTATGCAGACCGTGTCCCTCCGTGTTTTTATCCGGAATATATATCGACACTGGAATATCAAGATCCCTGATCACTATGCGAAGCAATGCCGAGGACGTCACACCATCCACATCAAAATCTCCAAAAATTCCTATACGCTCACCGGTTTCTTTGGCCTTTCGGATACGATCGATCACTTTCGGCATTTGCACAAACAAAAACGGATCATACAAATCCTTTGCATAATCGGGAGAAAAGAAACGATTCATCGCATCATCATCCGCCACACCGCGAGATTTCAAAAGAGCGATGGTTATGGGATGTAATTTCCCGGCACCTATCATCTCATCCGATTCTCCCATATTAGATTGCGCTTTCCATACAGCCATACATAATTTTTATTTATACAAGTACATACTCTCCCCGCTTCCAACGCGCACAACAAAATAAAGCTGAAAAATACATCCGAATCATTTCTTATAAAAAGTATTTTCTCAGCCTAAATCTAAATACACACAAGTTTTGCCTCAAATGTGCGGGAATGGGCGTCTTTGACCGACAATTTGAGCGCCAGCCTCTGTCCTCCGTTTTCATCGCACAAAAAATCGGCATTTAAATCAAAATCTCTCGCGAACTTTTGGGCATCGAGCGCTCGCGTATCAAGAGACACGAAATATTCATTCGTTGAAAGCAAAGACTTTATGATACGAACTACTTCGCTTACAGACATCATACCCTGAACAATAAATTTCTTGACACCAATTTCTTGCGCGCGCTTTTCATCTTCTTCGCGACCAAGATGCGAGAGAAATACTACCGGTATGGACGCTGTCACGACATTTTTTTTCAATGACTCTACCAAGGTAAATCCATCCATACGAGGCATAATAATTCCCGTAAAAACAATGTCCGGATTCTTCTCATTGATCATCTCCAATCCTTCAAGACCATCTTTCGCTTCACGAACATCAAAATCACTGTTTCGAAACACCTCCGAGTACAACTCACGCATTTCCTTATCATCATCAATCACAATAATATTGAACTTCTCTTTCATAGCGTTGTGCAGCTTTGCGCGTTTGCGTTTCATCTTAAACATCCCAAAATATCGAGAAGGTGATGAAATGCGCCAAACACGTAAGACTTATTTATCTTTAAAAAATAATCCTTCTCCAGTATACAAGAAAAAGCCTTTTGTCACAAAAAATAGTTACTAATGCACGATCACGGGCGTCCCTATATCGGCAAAATCCCACGTTCGTTGCGCAGGCCCAACCCCCAAACGCACACATCCGTGAGACACCGGTATACCCAAATGACTCGCGCCCTCTTTGTACCCGTTCGGCCACTCAGGCAACTCGTGAATACCGAATTTGCCGCTTGGTACCAACGCCATCCAATAAGGCATATACAGGCCGTAACTTTTCGACCAAGCTCTTTTGGTCTTATTTTCAATTTTAAACTGACCCTTGGGTGTTTCCAGACCGCGCTTTCCCGAAGAAATAAGATGGGCATCAAGAGCTTTCCCGTCTTCAAACAACACCATCACCTGGCTTGCGAGCGTGACATCAATATATCTTCCTTGCGTGATCTGCGCTACCGTGTTGCGTTTTGCTTCGGCCAATTTATGTGCGACAGACTGTTGCGCTTGCGTGAGCACTTCCTTGGGTGTCGTAAACTGCGAGGAGGCAATCATCGAATATGTGCTATCATCGGTATCACGCCGTTTTATAAAAACACTCAAGGTGTGTGACGTCGCATTTGGCAACGACTCTTGCGGCAGCAACCTAAACTCTGTCTTCTCGGGATTATTCTCATAGGTCACCGCAACAGAGGGATCGAGCCGGAAGTCGACAAAAAAATCCTTTACCGAACTGTCGAAACGCACAATTATCGGATCCTCGATATCAAGTAAAACCTCTTGTTCGCCATCGGTAGGACTTATAGAAACTACCTTTGGTACGGGTGTCGCCACAGCCAAAACAGAACCCTGCGGCGCCATCTCTCTCGTAGTCGGAGTTACCGCAGCAGTCCCTTTGTCAGCTATAACGGATGCACCAAACGATGGAAATCCAAACGTACTCAATGCAGCCAAAACTATCGATACTACCCCGATAAAAAGACGAACGACAACATACATAGAAGATTTATTTTTGTTTTTATAGAGACTTACTCCGAAGTAACCTCCTGTCGATTACTCCTCTGCGGTATGCAATCGCTCCTTCAATTCACGCGCACCCTCGCGTTTCAAATCCTTTTGTCTTTTTTTGTCGGAAACAATTTGGCTTTCCAATTTGTCTACCACGATATCCGTCGATCCTTCCGCTGTCTCGGTGGCATCTTCAGCTCGATACAAATGATGCGGTGTGCGTACCATAATCTCCACGCGAAACTTTCTCTGTTCATTGATGCTGATTTCAATCTCAAACTTCGATACGGGGTCGACTAATTTTTCCAATCGCTCCAATCGCTTCAATATATACTCGCGCGCCAAGGCGTTCACTTCCACTCCCTTGAACAAGAATCGTGTATTCATAGCGTTGTGCTTACTAATTATTCTCTACTTCATTATACACCCATATCCCGAAAAATATGACACAAAACTCTCTGCGCGCGCTAAAAACCGACCAAGTGAGCCTCTTCTTTGAGCTCGATACCGAGTTGAGTGCGGACTCGTTGTTTGACGATACTTGCAAGGATGAGGATGTCTTCGGCAGTGGCGTTGCCTGTGTTGATGATATAGTTAGGGTGAATATCGCTCACTTGAGCGCCGCCGACTCTTTTGCCGCGCAAATCGACGTGGTCGATAAGCCAACCCGCCGGAAGTTTCCCATCACGAGATAAAGCGCCCGTATCTTGTGCGAATTCTTCAAGCAATTTCGGATTGGAAACAAGAGGGTTCATAAAAAACGATCCGGCACACGCAATATTCTGAGGATGCTTGGCTTCGCGTTTGGCAATAGTTTCCGCTGCGATGCGTTGAATCTCTTCCACATTGCCCTGCGTCAAGACAAGTTCAACCGAAAGCACCAGCAAATACGTATTCTTTTTAAAGAAACTCTGACGATATGAAAATTCACAATCTTCTCGCGCGATAGTCTGCGCTTTCAAAGTCTTTGTATCCAAAAAGGTCACAGTGGTAACAAGCGATCCTATCTCCACACCGAAAGCGCCGGCATTGCCGCGCGTCGCTCCACCGACACTTCCCGGGATACCCGCCATAAGCTCGATTCCGGCCAACCCGTTTTTTCCGGCAAATGAAACGACATCCGCAAGCATCGCTCCCGCACCTACGGTTACTGTTGTGCCACTGGCCGTTATTTCTTTGTTTTCACATTTGATAATCAATCCGTCAAATCCCGCATCGGAAAACAACACATTGCTTCCGCCTCCCAATACAAACACGCGCAGACGATGTTCTTTCGCATACTGCAAAGCTTCCATTACATCCTCATCGGACATAACGGCCGCGAAGTATCTTGCCGACCCGCCTATCTTAAACGTCGTGAGCGGCGCCAATGGAATGTTTTCTTGTATGGTAATCATAAAGCAGCTAGCAATAAACAAATAACAGTAACCATCGCGTGTTATTCACATATTGTTCCTTGTTAATTATTGACTGTCTTTCATTAAAGCGTGCACCACTTCCCACACATTGCCGGCACCAAGCGTAATGACAACATCGCCGGGCGCTATTTTTTCTTTGAGTTCGATAATGGCATCCGCCACAGTTGCAATATGCACCGCTTTGCCTCGACTGTAGGTATTGACCAAATCAACGATTTCTTGAGAGGACACCCCTCCTTGTTTCTCACGGGCACTGCCGTAAATATCCAAAATGTACACGCTATTCGCATCATCGAAACTCTGCGCAAACTCAGGCAGAAGTGCTTTGGTTCGGGTAAAAGTATGCGGATGAAAAATCGCGACAAGACGCCGATGAGGATAAAGATCCCGAAAAGCTTTGAGCGTCACTTTGATTTCTTCCGGATGATGCGCATAATCATCGTACAATGTTGCGCCATTATACTCACCGATGTATTCGAAACGACGGGCTGTCCCGGCAAAGTTTCGCAGTCCTTCCCTCACTTTTTCAATATCCAATTTCAGATGAACGCACAAAGCGATTACCGCCGCCGCATTGAGAGCATTGTGTTTTCCGGCAAGTTGCAAAGCAAAAGCACCCAATGATTCGCCATCATACACTATTTCAAAAGTCTGTTTGGATGCTGATGATTCAGATCCGGGAACAAATGATACTGCGGGAGAATAGTTGATGATCTGAAAATCATTTTCTTTCAAAAATCCGTAACTCAGTTTCTGAGAGTGGGCACCTGCGGCGATATCCGCCACCGATGCGCTATCGCCCCACGATACCAGAACACCGTGATGCGGTATTTTTTGAATAAAATCCGCAAAAACTTTTTTATACGCCTCAAAATCAGGGAAAAAATCCGGATGATCAAAATCAACACTCGTCATAATCGCTCCAAAGGGAAAATAGTACTGAAGCTTATTCTGATATTCATCGGCTTCGAGTACAAAATATTTGCCATTTCCCGAAAGAGCATTGCCGCCCCACTGCAAGATTTTGCTCCCTACGATAGCCAACGGATCCTCCCCTACCGCACGAAGCACTTCCGCCAAAAGCGCCGCGGTAGTCGTCTTACCGTGTGTCCCGCATACCGCCAAACCCATTTTTTCCTTCATCAATTCCCCCAGAGCTTCCGGGTAACTCAAAATGGCAACACCGCTCGAAAACGCCGCTTGCAATTCAATATTCGTTTCTTGATTGTATGCCGTGGAATATATGACGATATCGGTGTCGTCCGGTATGTTTTCCATAGCAAAACCGTTGATCGGAACGATACCCGTTTTTTGCAATACCTCATCCGTAAAAAAAACTTCCGAAGTGTCCGAACCCGTCACTCGCATACCTTTTTTGACAAGCACCTCCGCAAACGCAGTCATTCCGGCGCCCTTGATTCCGATACAGTGAATTTTTGTAGCATTTTGCAAAATCATAGACATCCTCTACATCAGATGAATCAATTCATCCGCAATCACATCGGCCGCATCCGGATGATAAAATATATGAACTGCTTCCGACATACTTTTCTGTAACTCAGTATCTTTTAACAATGAAGAAATCTTGTTGAGCAAAATATTCTCCCCCAAATTATTCTCTTCCAAAACGAGAGCACCCCCGACACGGGCAATTTCATAAGCATTCATCCTTTGCTCATCATTTGCTGCCGAAGAAAGCGGTATGAGAATCGACGGCTTTTTGGACGCGGCGATTTCCGCGATAGCATTGGCACCCGCGCGACTCACCACTATATTGGCCACCGCGAAAGCGTGCTTCAACTCATCGATATGCATAAAGGCTTTTGGAACATACCCGTCACGACCATCCTTGACACCGATCTCCCCCGCCATTTTCAGCGTATCCTTATAATGAGCTTCCCCTGTCTGGTGAATAACCTGTGCCTGCGGCAACAATTTTGGAAGAATCGCCACGATAGCTTTATTGAGAGAAAGGGCACCGAGACTTCCGCCCAACACCAACACTATCGGTTTCACCTCACGAAGCCCGAATTGTTTTCGCGCCTCCTCACTATCTCCCGTCAAAATATCGAAACGTATCGGATTGCCCGTCAATGCTACAGAACCAGAGGGGAAATGACTCATAGCCGAAGGATAGGCAACCGCTATACGATCCGCAAACTTTCCCAGTATGCGGGTTGATATTCCAGGAACGGCATCGGAATCCTGCGTCAAAATAGGAATACGAAACAACCACGCCGCAATCACTACCGGAACCGCGACATTTCCTCCTTTTGAAAAAACAACATCCGGCATATAGCGCCACAAATGCCACGCCGCCTGTACGAAACCGATCGGAACTTTAAAACAATCAACAAAATTCATCAATGAAAAATAACGGCGCATTTTTCCCGTGAGAATAAAATTCGTCGGCGCGGATATCGAATCCATAGCGTGCTGCTCAATCCTTCCCTCTGATCCGATATACAAAAATTCGACCTGATCCCCAAGCTTCTTTCGAAGGCTGTGCGCCACCGCAACCAGCGGCATAATATGTCCCCCGGATCCGCCACCTGTCAATACAACTCGATAATGCATATTTTTACTCTAATAAAATTTTATTCACTTTTACATTTATAAAAACGAAGTTGCCTACTATGGTTTTAGTGTAGCGTGTCGACTAATATTAAGCAATATCCCCACTCCCGCCATCAAAAAAACCAGTG
>Ga0172379_10002886_pt1 | contig 28871 bp, 26 predicted proteins | sample GrowelOW334metaG_FD_119756 | JGI IMG/M metagenome (GOLD analysis project Ga0172379, IMG submission 119756) | Groundwater microbial communities from an aquifer near a municipal landfill in Southern Ontario, Canada - Groundwater well OW334 metaG | ecosystem: Environmental > Aquatic > Deep...
CAAGACCGTGTACGACATGCTCAAGACCATGTTCGCCAACGGTGACCGTCTCGCCGCCTCCCACAAAAAAGGCGCGGACGTAACCATTAAGACCTCCACCGACGGCATGTCCATCCCGCTACATCCGGGTGCCGAAAAGTTCTACAAGGAGAACAAGAAATAAGCAGGCAGGGTCCCTCCACCGTCAAGGAGGAGGGACTGAAAAAGCCAGGGCACGGCCGTACGGTAATGATCGTAGCGGCCGTTTTGTTTTGCGCGATTCTATTTGGTGCCCTTGTGTCCGGTATCACAAGTCATGCCCCGGATGCGGATATTAGCCTGGCGGGTTTCACGCTTGAAAGGGAACCGCTACTGGTCATCACCGATTTTAAGGGAAAGCAACTGGCCACACTGGTGCTTCCTGATGGCCGGTTTTCCCATGTCTTTGTGCACTCGTTCCACCTTACTCCTGTCGAGGAGCGCATGGAACTGGATCCAGAGGGCGGGTTTCACCTCTACGAGTTGCGCTACCAGAGTTGCGGTGTAGGCATGCCAACCGAAATCGAAGAAGGCTTCAGGCTGGAAAATGGCGAGTTTATCCTGTCGATGCAGCGCCGATTCGAAAAAATACCCGTCATGGTTTCCATACTCCCCGGGCATGGTCTGATGGTGGGAGGCAAATTCTACCCCTTCGACGCATGGGCTCCACCCGAGGACACACTGGTTATTTCAGCCAGAGCGAGAATTGTGATACATAAGAAACAGAAGGCAAGGATAGATTAATTCCAGTTTTGGAGGTTGGCCGGCATGAGTACTGATACAGGGGACGAATCGATTGACTCCCAAGCGATCCTCAAAAAGTTCGACAAGGAGTCCGACTACCGGACGCTGACAGGAATAACCGGCAAATTGATCGCGGCCTTCGCCATCAGTTTTTCCGTTTTCCAACTTTATACCGCGATTTTCGGTGTCTTTGACGCCATGATACAGCGTTCCATCCATTTGGCTTTCGGCCTGTCCCTCATTTATCTGCTGTATCCCACGAGCAAAAAATGGCGACGCGACAAGATACATCCCTTCGATGCGCTGCTCGCGGTTTTCGGGGCGGCTGCCCCGCTCTACGTAGTTGTCTTTTACCAGAGCCTCGTGACGCGGGCTGGTACCGCAACACTCTTTGATATCATCGCAGGCATAATCGGAATCCTACTGGTGCTGGAAGCGGCTCGCCGCGTCGTGGGTATCCCCATCGTTGTCATCGCAGTCGTATTCGTCACCTATGCTTTCATCGGTCCCTACATTCCGGGTACGCTTGGCCATCGCGGCGCTGATATCGAAACCCTCGTGGGGCATATTTTCTTCACCACGGAAGGCGTTTTCGGAATTCCCATCGGCGTATCAAGTACTTTCATATTCCTGTTCATACTGTTCGGCGCATATCTGGAAAAAACCGGGTTGGGCCAACTATTCATAGACATGGCCAACGCCGTTGCCGGTTGGGCGGCGGGAGGCCCGGCGAAGGTCGCCGTCCTGTCCAGCGCGCTGATGGGTACGGTTTCAGGCTCTTCGGTTGCCAACGTAGTCGGCACCGGCAGCTTCACCATCCCCATGATGAAAAAGCTGGGGTACAAGCCCGAGTTCGCGGGTGCCGTCGAAGCCACCGCGTCCACGGGTGGCCAACTCATGCCACCCATCATGGGAGCCGCCGCCTTCCTGATGGCCGAATTCACGAATATTCCGTACAGGCGCATCATCGGTGCCGCAGCCATACCGGCCTTGTTGTATTATTTCGGCGTATGGGCCGGGGTCCACTTCGAAGCCAAAAAACTCGGCCTTAAGGGTATCCCCCGCGAAGAGCTTCCCAAGTTCAAACGCATCGTTTTGGACCGCGGACACCTCATCATACCCCTCATCGCCATCATCTACCTGCTCGTCACCGGCTTCACCCCCATGAAGGCCGCGCTTTGGGCCATCATCCTATCCATCGGATCTTCCATGTTGAAGAAAAACACCCGGATAAGCCTTTTCGACATCATCAAAGGGCTGGAATCGGGCGCCCGGGGCGCTTTGGGAATAATCGCGGCTACCGCATGTGCGGGTATCATCATCGGAGTAGTCACCCAGACCGGACTCGGCCTCAAACTGGGCTCCAGCCTGGTCACCCTGGCAAACGGGAACCTGTTGCTGACGCTCTTTTTCACGATGATAACATCCCTCGTGCTGGGCATGGGTGTTCCCACTACCGCAAATTATGTCATCACCTCGACCATAACAGCACCAGCCGTAATAATGATCCTGATGCAGCAATCCGGACTTCCCGCGGGCTCGCTGATTCCGGCGGCAATCATCCTGCCGGCCCACATGTTCGCCTTCTACTTCGGCATCATCGCCGACGTTACACCACCCGTAGCGTTGGCGGCCTTCGCAGGCGCGGGCATCGCCAAGGCTAACCCGATGAAAACCGGATTCCAGGCCTCGAAACTGGCAGTAGCCGCGTTTCTGGTCCCCTATATCTTTGTTTTAAATCCGCAAATGCTGCTTTTCAATATCGAGCCCTTGCCAATGGTTTGGATGATCATTACGAGTTTGGTAGGGATAATATCCGTAGCGGCCAGCGTAAGCGCCTTCCTGCTCGCACGAATGTCGCTAATTGAACGAATACTTTTCTTTATTGGTGGTGTACTTCTGGTGACCCCAGGCTTGGTAACCGATGTGATCGGAGCTGTCCTTATTCTCGTAGCCATCATCATCCAGCTGAAGAAACGTCCCCGCCAGGTACCTATAAGCCAGATAATCGGCAAGATGGACTAAGCCAAACGGCCTTCACCGTGCGTTTACAGTGAAGGCCGTTCTTCTACTATTCAGGCGGTGTACAAACGGTTCAGGCTTTTTCAAGCTTTTGTAGCCCTGAACGCCCGCAAGGCCTCCACCACGAGTGCATGGTCTTCTTCTTGGGGAAGACCCGAGACGGTGGCTGCCGCGACAAGACCCGCTCCCCTAACCCGGATGGGAAAGGCACCCCCGTGAGGGGAGAACTCAAATGAACTAATGAAAGATTTTTCCTCGATGGTCTGTTTGGCCAAAGCGAGGGAGACGCCCACCGCCAGGGAGCTTTTACCAAAACGGAAAAGCACGTTGGTCTTGCGACGTATCCATTCCTCATTGTCGGCTATGGCACCTGGGAATGCGACATGAAAGAGTATCTGACCCGGACGGCGTATATCCACCGCCACAGGATGTTTCCTTGCCCGCACGAGTTCTGCCAGAATCAGACCCAAACGCCAGGCGTCTTCCTCGGTAAAGGAATCCAGAACCAGTTCCAGTTCTTCGGCTGCAATACGTTCAAGCATTGCTTTTGTGGGTTTCATTTTTCCTTTCCCTTCTTTCCAGTCTTACCAGGTGACTTTCTCTGCCTCACCGCCTCATACAACAATACGCCGGCAGCAACCGATACATTGAGCGAATCCACCCTGCCGAAAGTGGGAACGGACACCATCCCATCGCAGGTTTCTTTCAGCAGGCGGGCCAGACCGCTCCCTTCGCTCCCCATCACCAAGGCCGTACGCCCCCGCAAATCCTTGCTGGCGATATCGTCGCCTTCCATGTCCGCCCCGTAAATCCAGAAGCCGGCTTCCTTCAGCAACTGGGCGGCACGCACCAGATTGGGTACGGCCGCGACAGGAACCCAGGCGCTCGCTCCGGAACTGGTCCGTGAGACAACCTCCGCATCCTTCGCGGAACGCCGGTTGCCAACCACCACAAGATTGACGCCAAATTGGTCACAGGTGCGCAGGATGGCTCCATAATTATGCGGATCGGTAATACTGTCCAAGATAACGACGAGCGCCGGAGCGCCTTCCTCAAGACCTTCCAAGAAGAGGTCTACAGTCGTCTCGTTTGAATCCGCACCGCTCTCTATCACCAGTGCGATTCCCCGGTGATCCGCAGAAATTCTGTCCAGCTCGTGCTCTCCCACCCGGTTTATCTGGATCTTATTCTCCACCGCCAAGGCCATTATGCCCCTGGCCCGGGGGCCAGCATTGGCCACCAGCAAAGGCCCTTTGGCCTTCCCCGACCTGATCAGTTCTTCTATTCCATGAAAACCGGTCAAATACGCCATTGTCATTCCACCTCGTAGGTTTTACCGTACTCGACCACATCGACCTTGTCGAAGCCCTTGCCGGCCAGATATTTCCTGAACGCGCTTTGCGCTTTCGACTCGCCGTGCACCATAAAGATGCGCTTGAGCCGGGAAGTGTCTATCGCGTCCAGCCAAGCTCCCATTTCGGCATAATCCGCATGGGCCGAGAACGCGTCTATGGTTTCCACTTGGGCCCGTAACTTGTACCAGGAACCGTGGATCTTCACCTCTTTTTCCCGTTCCCGGATACGACGGCCCAGGGTATGCTCAGCCATATACCCCACAATAAGGATGGTTGCCGTCGGGTCACCAATATGATGCATGAGATGATGCTGTATCCTGCCGGCCTCGCACATGCCGTCTGCGGAAATGATTACCGCCGGTCCCTTCAGGTCGTTCAGGGCCTTCGATTCGTCCACGCTGTTGGTAAAATGCAGGGAATTGAAACCGAAGGGATTTTTATGATGCTTGATGAAGGCATCCTGCGTCTCCTGATCGTAACACTCCGGATGTACCTGGAAAATTGTGGTGGCGTTCGTCGCCATGGGCGAATCCACATATATGGGTATCTCCGGGATGACTTTCTGATCCACCAACATATGGAAGTAGTACACCAGTTCCTGGGTACGTTCGACCGCAAAGGCGGGGATGATGATCTTCCCGCCTTCACGATGGGCCTTATTGACCGCAGCGGCGAGTTTTTCCATGGCGTTGTCCGTCGACTCGTGAAGGCGATCACCGTAGGTGCTTTCGAGTACCAAGTAATCTGGCGCGGGAATAAGATCCGGATCGCGGATGATGGGTTTGTTTTTTCGTCCCAAGTCACCGGTATAGGCTATGCGGGTTTCCTTTCCGCCCTTGGTTACGGTGAGCACGGCCATGGCAGAACCCAGAATATGCCCCGCATCGAAAAATTCAAGTCTGACGCCCTCACCTATCAGGATAGGCCGGTTGTACGAGGTGGTCACAATCTGCCCAGTGGCCTTAACCGCGTCCTGCTCGTCGTACAAGGGTTGCCAATCGAATTTCTCCCCCCGTTTGGCAGCCTGCTTTCTAAGGTATTCAGCATCCCGAGCCTGGATATGCGCTGAATCCATCATCACCAGACTGGCAATATCGCGGGTTGCGGGGGTGGCAAAAATATTCCCCTTATACCCGCGCTTGGGCAGAAGGGGCAGCATACCACAGTGATCGAAATGGCCATGGGTCAATACCGCAGCTTCGATCTTGTCAGCGCTTATGCCGAATTCTCGGTTTTTCCGGTCCGCCTCCGCCCGCTTGCCCTGAAAGGCACCACAATCGATCAGGTACGAACGCCCGTCGATCTCCACCACATGCTTCGAGCCGGTCACTTCCCCGGCAGCGCCGAGGGAATAAAAAATTATCGCCATGCGGTACAGCATACTACGCAACAGGCGGGGACGCAAACGGTGGAGGCAGGGACTTTCGCCAGTTTGCCTCTTTCCGGCGTTCCGGTATATAATGCCCCCATGGAAACAGTCGCCTTCTTCGGTGCCGGCGTCATGGACGGAAGCATGGAATCCAAAAATGGTACAGTTCCCTACGATGCGGATTCGGGTATCCAAGCCCTTTTCCTGCTTTGCACTACCGGACGTTCCTGATGTATTCCCGTGACATTCAGCCCATTAGGGCTTCTCCACTGGACAACGGGATACCAGTTCCGGGTACCTGGAATACCGCGTTTGCCGAAGTCGACCTGTTGAATATCACCCACCCTTTTACCTTTCCCCTTCCGAAAAGCCTTCGTGACTTTCGCATCAAGGAATGGCAGGCTTTCCAGATACAGGATGAGCATTATTATCTTACCGCAGCCTTGGTGAATGCAAAATATTACCGCATAGCCCGAGTTACACTATGGAACAAGGAAACCAAGGAAAAGCTGGAATTCAGCAAAAACCTGCCGCTAGGCGCCTGGCGTTTCCCACGAAGCCTGTCCAACTCAGCAATCACCAGCCGAAGCTATGGTTTTTACTTTCGCATCCACGATTGGCTAGACGCCGATCGGGTAGAACTGGACTTGGATATAGAACCAACACGAAAACGGCCTTCCTTCACAGCCCATATAGAATTGGACCTGAACCGTTCACAGACCATGCCCCTGGTGGCCTGCCTTCCTTTCAGCGACAAGCGTTGCATGTATACTTATAAAAATCTGGTTCCTGCCCGAGGCGATCTGGTTTTCGGAGGACGCCACATAACCCTATCCCCTGAAAATGCGACAGCCCTCATGTCCGACTACAAGGGATACTACCCTTACAGAATGAAAAATGTCTGGGCATCCGGTTTCGGGTTTGACAGTTCCGGCCGTCGCACCGGATTTTCCCTTGTCGAGAACCAAAGTCGCGACTCCTTCAAGAATAATGAAAACTGCCTCTGGCTCGCTGGTCGCATGCATCCCCTGCCGCCGGTAAGAATCACCCAACCGAACGGGATCGAGAAGGATTGGGTCATACAGGATCTTGAGGGCATGGTGGACCTGACTTTTACACCCCGGGAAGCCAACAATTACCTGTACAACCTTTTGCTTACCCGGTGCGAGTACAAATCACCCTTCGGTGTATTCAACGGTATGGTCATGACCTCCTGGGGAGAAAAAATCGCCCTGAGGAACATGTGGGGCTTCGGTGAAAAGCTCTATCTGAGGGTATGAGCATGGCACAAAGACCCCCCGCCGTTTATGAGCCTGGCGAACTGGATCGGATTCGCAGGAAGCTTGGCGATATTGACTCGGAAGAAGCAAAGCGCATCGCCTCCAAACTGGGTGGCGAAGTAGGCGTGGAACGGGGAACGCCAACCGCGACGAATACCTACCGCCAACCCAGAACAAGACAAGAAACGGTGACCGTCAGTGTCGGAGGGCGCGGTTCAGCAGGCCCAAGACCCACAAGACGGGTCGAAATGCTCAGCGATGACCAGGATGCGAGGCCACAACGCGCAGTTTCTCCTAAAAGGAAAGGCAAAGGCGAGAGCGATCCTGAAGCGGACTATTCTGACGATCCATCGGTATCCATGAAGGCAACATACACGGAGCGGCTGAAAATGGATCGATATGCCGGACAACCGGAATTTGAAATCAAGAATTCAAGCCAAACCTTTTTTTCCATGATCTCCCTCTTCGGGGAACCAGCAGACCCGGTCAATTCTATTTTTGTAACAAAAAGGATGAATGAATACTACGGCCGCCTGGAAGCCTTGGTCGCATCAACCCGTACTTTACTTCCCCGGAATAATATCGCCCGGGCAGAACTCCTTAAAAAGCAGGATCCATTCGCCCTGCGCGTACTCGATACGATCCGTAACTGGAACATTGAGCGGCTCGCTTCGGATCTGTCCAGACTGCAGGCGAAACCTCGGGACGTAGTAGTAGGGGATATGGCGGATATCCTGAAGGCTTTTTATAAACCCCTATACATACTTGGGCGGCTCGACCCGGAAATACATGTCCGTGACGCTTTCCGGGCTTTGCAAAAACAATTATTGATGGAGAATCCGGTAGAGGCAAAAGAAAAGTACGGTCCCCACTTTAGATCCGCCCTTGCTTCATATATCTATCTAGCCCGAAGCGTCCGGTTCCTCCTATATCCGCTTCTGCTCAAGTTGCTTTCGGATAAATGGCTTTCCTACGAAGATTTTTTCATGCAAAGGCGACGTCGATTCGAGGCTTTCCTGGGCGTTTCCGAAGCTGAAAGGATAAAAGCCCCGGCAGAGGATTATGCTACGGCTGTCCGCAAGGCAGCGGATGTTTCCGCTTCGGTGACAGAAAACACCGAGACAGACACGACCGCAATAGTCGAGCAGGAAAAAGGCAATGCCACCGAAGAGTCCAATACAGAAACCGCTATCGACCCCGGGGAATCCAACAAAGCTCCCCACCCCCGCAATCGCGCACGGGACCGTGGGCTGGAAACCCTTGAAAGCCTTTTTCCCCAGGCAGGCTGGCAGCAACTTGATTCCTGGCCCGATTTATACCCCTACTTTGCCGATGTGTTCGACCTGAAAAAAAGCTTTGAAATGGTCTCTCCCTCGGACGCCCTGCATCAAGTGGTTATCCTGATGCATATTCTGGAAGAACTTTTTTACGGTTTGCGCTACGTGGAATTCGGAACACTGAGTAAAGAGGATAAAGAGGAAGAACGCGCAGACTTGGTAATCTCACGCATCATCCATGAATGGCATGATTATCTGGAAGATTCACTGGGAAAGGAATACCTTCCACGGCTCACTGAATACGCCCGCCTGGTGGACGGCTCTCCAGAATCACGTACATCAAATTACGCCAAACGCACCCTGACTGAACTATTATGGGTCAAGCGCCTGAATTTTTTGCCCTACTTGCGTTTTGAAACTTCCATCACCAGCCACCCCTACCGCAAACAGGATTCCGTTCCCCTGTACGCCGCGGTCCGGGAACTGCGCAAGATCCTTTCCGGAGTCGCAGCCGGTATCGAGGAGGGGATAAAAAACAAGTCCAGCGGTCCTTTCAACGGAATCGACAATCCAATGGAGCCATATAATTTCCAGATACCCAACCCGGTTTCAAAACGCCTCGATGCCCTGCTTGGCGGAAAAAATTCGAAAAAGAAAACGAACGCGGCCCTTGTATTCTTCGCCCTTTCGGTCGTTGTCGTACTGGATACCATCATTAACGATAAGGAAAGCCATGCCTACTCCGACCCGGCGGACTGTCCCTTCCGAAGCATAAACGGTGAGGGAATCAAACCGGTATTCGGTGTGGACCAACGCGTAAACGCAGACACATTATTCAAGAACTCGCTTAAAAACAAGGCAGACCAGTAGTAGAACCGGCCAGACTTTGACATATTGGTTCACGGTTATCCATAGAACCCAGGTCCGATCCGGCTCCAAGGTTCATTTCTGGTGACCTGTAGCCAATTTTTCCCTAAACCGTTCCAAAGCCTTACCGGTCAGTATTGACGATCCTTCCGCCGTCCCGGCATTACCCAAAAGGCGCTTCAACTCGGCGAACTCTTCCGCTGAGAAAGCTACTCCTCCCAGAAAATTACGTTCAAAGGATTCACAGCAACACGGTGCTACCGAACGGGCAATCTGCAGCAGAACCTCCGCATAGACACGGATTTCCTTCTGGGCGTGGGCATCCATACGCAGTTCAAGAAAGTGGAACAGATTGTGCAGATCAATCTGCCAATACCATTCGGTAAATAAGGAGAGGGGAAGGTTTACACGGGCCAATTCTCGGGCTATGCCTTCTTCCACCAAGCGGGAATAGTCTTCATAGGCGTCTTTCTGTCCCTGAATAAGCACATCCCTGACGGCTCCCGCAGCAGCCGTGTCCAAGGGTTCGGGAGATCGCCCCTGTTTGTTATCCTCGCTTTGCAGGGAAACATCTTCCAGAGCCGGTACATAAAATTCATCTTTCATCACCGAATAACGGCCGGAAATCTCGTTCAGTCGCGCAGTCCTATGACGTATCCACTGGCGGGCGACAAAAATGGGCAATTTTACATGAAAGGTAAGGCTTACCTGCTCGAACGGAGACGTGTGCCTGTTCCTTAGCAGATAATCTATGAGCCCGGCGTCTTCCCGGTAACTTTTGGTACCGGCTCCATAGGAAACCCGCGCCGCTTGAACCACCCGCTCATCGCCGCCCAGATAATCAACCAGACGGACGAAGCCCTTGTCCAGTACCGGGAATTCCTTGTCCAGGATCGCCTCCGCTTCCGGAACGATGCAATGCGCCATTATGTTTCCTCCATTTGTACACTATTCCCAGGGAAAGGCATCCATGTCACCGTAGAAATCCGCTATGGTATCCTTTCCCGAAGCGGGACCATGGCAGTCGGAACCGTAGGTACAGAAAAGCCCGCGGACTTTAGCTTCCTTTCGGATCAGGCGATTCAACTCTTCCCTGCTACTGTTGCGATAATGGTAGAGTTCCAAGCCAGCTACCCCGATGGACTGGAAATAATCCACCAAGAGACCCAGCCGGTTTTTTTCCTTTTTAAGGGATTCAACCTGGTCATCGAATTCGTGCCCGATATGCGGAATCACCAGAAAGCCCCCATCCTTGAGGACAATTTTGGCTATTTCCGAGCATAGGGGTTTATCCCGGCTCCCATCAACGAGGATACGGGAGTCGAAATAGGTACGTTTGAAGGTCTTGTAATCCACATCCTTGCGGATGGCTCCCGCATCGCGAAGGTATAAATACATATCTACCTTGTTGAAGGAAAAGCATTCCGCCGGCAATTCTGTGCGATCTGCCCGCTTACGGATAAGCAGCTCATGAAAATCCAGACTTTTAGAATTAAAATATTTTTTTGACCGCAAAATGGCCTCTTTGGCTTGTTTCAAGCGTCCGGAATTGATCTCCCTAAGGAATGCCCGCGTGTTTTCATAATGTCCGGATGGGAAATATGCCAGAATTTCACTTTTAAACTGTATGGAAGGTTCCCGGCAATCCATTTCTACCCCCGGCACAGTTGTGATACCGAGGTTTTTTGCCGCCTGCATAAATTCTTCGGTACCACCCAGTGTATCGTGGTCCGTCAGGGCAGAAAATCCCAACCCCGCGGCAGCCGCACGTTCGGCAACTTGAGCCGGCCATATCGTTCCATCCGAATAACGGGAATGAAGATGCATATTGGCCCGCATGTGCAGAGAATAGCCCTTAGGTGCCGGATTGTCAAAGCAATAGCCGGTACAGTTCGAGGTTCTCGTCATCGAAACAAACAAAGATGACTTTCCTGATTCCAGGCAGCGCCGAAAGCGTTTCGCGGACCGCAGCGACCGCGATCTTGGCAGCCTCAGCCTTTGGATATCCATATACACCGGTACTGATATTGGGGAAAGCGATATCCGTGAGCCCGGCTTCCTGGGCAAGTAATAGACTGTTGTGATAACAGGAAGCCAATAACTCGGGTTCCCCCACTCCTCCTCCATGCCAGACCGGTCCTACTGTGTGTATCACCTTTTTGCAGGGCAAAAGACCCGCACCTGTGATTACCGCTTCTCCGGTGGGACATTCACCACTTTTTTCCCGTACCCTTCGGCATTCTGCCAGCAACTCCGGCCCTGCAGCCCGGTGGATAGCTCCATCCACCCCACCACCGCCTAATAGGCTGGAGTTGGCGGCATTTACAATAACATCTACACTGATCCTGGTTATATCTCCCTTTACCAATTCAATGCGGGCCTCTGTCATACGCCCCTCCTTGCCATTCTCTTTTTCGTACGCCTATTTATCCGAGGCTGAAGCCCAAGGACATGCGGTATACCCCCGGTCGTACGCGGTAACGTTCCAAGGTATCAGGTCCGCAGGTAGCCGTACCCACCCCGCGCTGGACCGCGTCCAGGTGCAGGATCACCCCACGTGTGGCCGCTTCGGTAAAATTGGGCAGGCAGTCCCAATGCTTCCCTTGCCATAATTCACGGTCCGTGTACGGCGAAAGACTGAAATCGAAGAGGGTAGTTCCGCTTATGCGTAATCCCTGCCCCGCCCTAGACTCATTCTTTTGCCGCAACTCCAACCAGCGGGTTTCCGTCCGGTTGCCATTTTCCTGGGGAACGAGGTAAGGTACCGAAAGTTGGTCCAGCGTCGCCTGCCACAACCCAAGCCGGGTCCCCCTTTTCCGGTCCGAATAAGCCTCGTGGGGGCCAAGTCCGAACCAGCGTGCAAGCTCCAATCCGGGCGCGAGACGGCAGGAGAGCCCCACCCGCGGAAGTTCCGGCAACGCCGGGTCAAGGTTGAAGGTAAAATCGGCAAAAACCGTGCATCCAAGCCCTTCCGCCGAATCCCCACCGCACCGATCCAAACGCCACCTTTGTTCGAATTCGCCCACGCTCACGCCTTTGGATGACATCAGACGATGCCGCGTCATAAAGGCTCGACCCTCTTGTTGTCCTGAGTGTCCCGAATCCGTGATCAAATCTACCGGATCGCCGCTTTTTTCTACAAGTTCATATTTCAGTTCGTCCAAACCCGCGTCCAGCCAACCGTACATGGCCTTATCGGTGTAATAAAAGGAAAAATCCGGTTTGCCGCGCAGGTTCATGAAATTTTTCAGGCCATCGTTCTGGGTAGGAGCCCGGAAGAGGCAGGGAATCAGCGGCTCGAAGTCAAGTTTGGCCTCAGGACCCGAGCTCAAACCAGTAAGGAAACCCTCTTGAGAAAACCGTACCGAAATGGTACCTACAGGCTTTTCCGACGGGAAGGATAGCGAGCCTGTCCGTGGCGAAAGTACTATTTGGTCCCGGGCAAGTACATGCCCGGTTTTTGCCCACGGCCGGTCAGCCTGCAAGACGAATTCCAGATCCAGAACGCACTCAGCAGCTGCTATAGCTTTTCTGAGAGCATCATGGCTCCCGCTTGCGTTGTTTTCCGGCCTAAAAATATCAAGATCAACCAACACTGATTCGCCAGGTCCTGCATCCAAGGAATCCAGGTGACCGAAAGAGATAATACCGGAGCCGGTGTTGTCCGATGTAGATGCAAGGGGCGTGGACGAAGCACCGCTTACTACCTGCCATTTGAGACCGATCCCTGAGAGATCGCAAAAATCCTGCCGGTTATGCACCAGGATTCTCCCTTCCAATGGAGACGTCCCGGGAGCGACTACTGCGGTGATGGGTCTAAAAAGGTATTGACATTCCGCCATGGCGGGCTTCAAAGTGCGGTCCGGAAAAACCAGGCCATCGGCGATAAAATCCAGATCCGTAGGTAGATCACCAAAGTCACCACCATAACGCCAGGCTTTGCCGGTACCTTGGTTATTATCCTTCATGCCAATCGCCACGTTCGATCCTGGTGCGACTCTGACAGTGGGAGTAAGTGCTCCATCGGGCCCTATCAGGATCCCGTGGTCGCACCATTCCCAGATGAAGCCCCCCTGCAGGCCACGGCCGTTTTCGATAAGATCCCAGTAGTCGGAAAGGCTTCCGTTCGAGTTCCCCATGGCGTGGGAAAATTCGCACATGATGAAAGGCCGATCGTCGTCGGTGCTGCGGTCCCAGGCTTCCAGCAGGCTCAAAGGCGGGTACATGGTGGTTACGATGTCGGTGGCGGTTTTGCCTCGTTTCACCGACTCAAGGTCGTGGGGCGTCTGTTCCCATTCGGGCCGGCAAGCTCCCTCGTAGTGAAGCGGACGTGAATCATCGAAAGAACGCAGCCACCCTGCGGCTGCATCGTGGTTGGGACCATAGCCTGACTCGTTCCCCAAGGACCAGATGATGACAGACGCATGGTTCTTGTCCCTCAGTGCCATGCGCGAAACCCTATCCACGAAGGCCGCCAACCAACGCGGATCACGGCAAAGCTGGTCGTAGTGGGCGTGGCTTTCGATATTTGCCTCGTCAATCAGATAGAGTCCATACTCGTCGCAGAGCTCGTACCAGCGTTCGTCGTCTGGATAATGCGAGGTGCGGACGGCATTGAAGTTGTGCCGCTTCATAAGCTCGATATCGCGGATCATCGCCTGGGTCGATAGCGTCTTGCCGGTTTTCTCATCGTGCTCGTGCCGGTTGACGCCTTTGATCAATACGCGTTTTCCATTGATCAGGAGCTGCCGATCCCTCACCTCAACAGACCTGAAACCAACGCGGCAAGCCTCGTTCTCAATTTCGCGCCCCGTCGGATCGCAAAGGGTAACAACCAGCGTATACAGATGGGGCGTCTCGGAGGTCCACAAAAGTGGCGAGGCCACCGGAATCGCCAAGCGCGCTTCCCAACGGCTTTTTCGGTAATAGGCACCAACTTCGGCCTGAACTGTCATGATCGGCTGGGCTCCGTGCATTTCTCCGTCTCCGTAGAGCCTCGCTTTCACCAGGTACGGCCTGTTGTCCGCTACAACAGAAAAGTCGTTGGCTGAGTCTTTTGCAGAGTCGTTGGCAGAATGTTTGGCCGGCAAGCCCACGCCAGCCGTATAATCCGTCGCTGCCGCTCCCTCAGGCCGCTTTCCGCCAGTAGGGTCAAAAGCAAAGCCCAGTTTGACGGCCAGCTCGAGGGTTCCATCAGAAAAATCGGCGTTCAGGACAGGGTGAGCATCGATGTCGGCTATATATGCGGGCTCGGTGGAGTAAAGCACCATGCTACGGTGGATGCCCCCAAGCCACCACTGGTCCTGGTCCTCGATATAACTGGAATCGGAATAGCGGACGACCATCAAGGCCAGAATATTTGTCCCTATCCTTAAAAACGGACTCAGATCGAACTCGGCTGGCAGATGGCTGTCCTTGGAGAAACCCACCTCGCATCCATTCAGCCATACGGACAGGTAACTTTCAGCGCTTCCTACCCTGAGCACGACGCGTCGCTTCTCCCAGCCCGAAGGCAACGCGAATTCGGTACGGTGCAAGCCACTGGGGTTGGCGCTTGGAGCGGAGGGTGGCACGTTGCCAAAGGGCATCACCACATTCGTGTAATGGGGCTTGTCGTAACCCTGCAGCGACCAGGAACCCGGCACGTGAATACGTCCCCAGGATGAGGCGTCAAAATCAGCGCTTTCCCAGCCAGTGGGCACCTGTTCAGGTCCGGCCGCCAAATGAAATTTCCAATCACCATCCAAAGACAACACCCAAGGCGTGCCGGAAGGCAGACCACAAGACTGGGCGTTTCCCATGGGACCGTGGTTGGATGAAATGCCGTCAGTATTGGCAAGCCGCCCCTTGGGTCCGATTTCCGCGTCCATACGGGCCGCTTCCACGTTCGGAAAGGGGAACAGGGAGCTGCCCATGGGCAAGCGGTTTTTCGAGGTCAGCTCGGGGGTTTCCCAAGGGTTTCCGGAATGAAGAAAGTCCGTCATCAATGCGCTCCTTTTATATTTTACACCCGTACAATCCAACCATCAGCCTGGTGGCGGGGCGACTGTGGACCGTTCACTCAAAACCGCTTCCATCACTATGGAGATCCTGCACCCGGGCGGTCCCGCCTCGATGCTATCCACCAACAAATTCGCCGCCTTTTTACCTATCAGTGCCGAAGGGTACACAAAAGACGTAAGGCTTATCTCGGGCACCCGTGCGAGGGGTGAATCGTCGAAGCCTATAAGCGACAAATCCTGCGGGACCCTGATTCCCACGTTTCGGGCGGCATCCCGCACCGACAAGGCATGAAGGTCGTTGACGCAGAAAATAGCCGTCGGCCTCGCTTCTGCAGACAGGAAACCTTCAATCGCCTTTCCCCAATTCTCCGTTTGGGTTTCCAGCCGACACTCCCGCCCCACACTCTCCTCATCGCCAAGCCGTCGGACTGTCTCCTCGAGAAAACCCTTGGCCCGCCCGTAAAAAGGAGCGTGTCCCGGACTCCAACAGACTGCAATCCGGACGTGGCCTCGTGAAATCAGATAGTCCGCCGCAGCGACTCCGGCCCCGTAATCGTCCATGACGATGGAAGAAAAAGCACTTTGGTTTAAAACATTGTCCAACAATAGGAGGACGATACCTTCAAGTCGGATTTGCTGCAGGAGTCGAAGGTTCGCAGTATCCGTCTCTGATATTGCCTGCAATGGCGAAATGATAATGCCTGCAGGTCGCCGTTCAAGAAGCCTTTCAAGAATGTGCAGTTCGGTTTGGGGGTCGGAATTGGAACAATCGAAAAGCGCCTGGTATCCGCGTTGCCGAAGCGCCGTGCTGGCGGCGGATACGAGCTCCGGGTAAATGTACCTATCCAGGTTCGGCAACACCACCGCGATATCCTTGTTGTCATTCCTGTCCGGATCCAACCGGAAATTGCCCTTGCCCCTGACAGTGCGAATGCGTCCCTCGTGGGCCAACCTTGCCAGCGCCAGTCTGGCTTGTGGCCGTGACACGGCGAAACGCGCGCACAGTTCATTTTCCGAAGGCAAGCGTTCGGCAACACCTATCCGCCCGGCATGGAATTCCTCCAGAAGCCAGTGATATATTTGATTGGATTTTGAAGTAAGTACATCATTACCAGACATGTAGTACATGTTACTGGCTGAATAATGGACCTGTCAAGTCGGGCTATATCCAATTTCAAAGCATCCGCTCATCTTTGGGGTATGCCTTTCTCATCGGCTCAGAGGGCAGACAGCTATGCAGATACCGCAGTCCGTTCCGAATTCTTTCCACTTGGCGAAACAGGCGCTATCATCGATTTTACAAAACACACCGTTTGTTGCCGCACCCTTGTCGATGGCTTGGGCCGGGCAGGCATCAGCGCATCGTGAACAGGCATCGCAGACCTTTGATCCCTTCCTTGGTTTCTCCGGTGTTTTCTCCAGCGGCAGATCGGTAACTACAGCCCCAAGCCGCACGCAGGGTCCATGATTAGGAGTGAGCAACAGACCGGATCGGCCAATTGAACCCAAACCCGCTTTATGTGCTGCGATGGGCAGGACCACATCTGCACGGCCATCCATTGTGCAGGATGCGTTCCACCCCCATCCACGAATGCACCGGGCCATAGCCAAGCCAATAACAGCCACACGCAGATATCCGTTTACCACTTCCGCAGAGGCGCGCGGACTGGGGGAAGTAGCCATCTCTTCCGGCCGCATACGAACGGCGAACACTACGCCGTATGAACCCGCCGTTTCTACGATTTCGCCGTATTCACTACCGCGCCCCCGGGTCGAATAAAAGCAGGCGCCATCCAGCAAGGCCGTACCGAACAATACCGCTCCGTAGGTCTCCGCAAGGCTTTTTAAGAATGCGGTGGCCGCATCGGGAGCGATAGCAAGCCTATCATCTCCGGCGGATCCCCGCGCAAGCGGGCGCAGGTCCTTCAACAAGTCGAAGGTTGATTCCACCAGGCGACGCACTGCCTCATCGCCTTCGTACACTCCACATGCTGACCTGGCAGCATCATCCAAGACTTTCCGTCCGGGATGGAGGGCGTAGTACTCATCATAACGTAAGGAGCCCGGCCTCAACTCCATTCGTGAAAAAATCGTGTCCCGTTCGTCGAATCCATCCATTATGCGAAACCCTATGCATCCACCCCCAGCACACCCTTGAGCAGCCAACCGATGAAGAAAGAAAAGGTTGCTACTCCGAGACTGATAAAGGTCATTTCCAGGAATCGTCGTTTAAAGTTTAATTCCTTGGCGACGGAAATGTAGTAGTTGAAAAGGAAAATGATGAGTACGACGATGACGAGGGTGATCGCCAGACTGATGAATTTGGCGTCGATCAGCAGAAAAGGCAGGATCAGCAGGGCTACCGTGATGATATAGGCGACACCGGTATACAGGGCGGACTTCGCGGCGCGCGGATCGCCTTCGGCCTTGGAGGAAAGATAGTCGGAAGCGGCCATGGAGAACGCCGCGGAAATTCCGGTTACAAGGCCGGCGAGGGATATGATGCGCGTATTACCCAAGGCAAGTGTAAAACCTGCCAGCGCCCCGGTAAGTTCTACCAGTGCATCATTCAGCCCCAAAACTATGGATCCGACATACTGAAGCCGTTCCTCATCCAGCATGCCCAGAAGTTCCCGTTCGTGGTCGTCTTCATCAGCGCCTATCTTTTTCAATTCCGGGAGTTCGCGCACCAGGGTCGCGTATTTTTTGGAGGCCATTCCCTCGCCGCGCTCCATTAGTTTGAGAACGAAGGTGAGCCCTAATAAGCGCGCCAGAAAGACGGTCTTAAACAGCTTGAAATGGAAAGGTTTGACGTCTACCCCGGTTTTAGTTCGCCAGAAAGCATAGTGGGCTTTTTCAGCATCGCCAATGGCCCTAAGTACCGCCGCATTCTTTTCATCCTTGCATACCGAGGCTAGTTTCGTGTACACATGGTATTCCGTGATTTCGTTACGTTGCGCCACGAGGGCGACTTTCTTGGTTGTGTCATTCATATCATTAGTATAGGACGAATGACATGACTTACGCAAAATCATGCGTTTTCATCCTTGACAAGCTGGATGCCGCAGGACGAGACTGCAGGAAGCAATATGACAGTACTGGTAGTAGACGATTCCCGCATAATGCGGAACATAGTGAAGAATGCCTTGTCCCAACATCCACGTTTTACGAACTCGGTATGCCTGGAAGCCCCTGACGGTGCCTCCGCGTTCCGGATGATCGAAAGCAATAAGGTGGACCTGGTGTTGCTCGATTGGAACATGCCGATGATGAACGGCTTGGAACTGGTAAAGAAGCTGCGTGCGAAAAGTGAATACGTCAAACTGCACATCATAATGATCACTTCCGAAGCCGCGAAGTACAACGTCATCGAAGCGGTCAAGGCCGGAGTCACCGATTACATGATTAAACCCGTGTCGGACCGGTCCTTGCTGGAAAAACTTGATCGATACATCGTCTAAGGCGGATTGAATGCACATAGAACATATCGAACCCTTCATCGAGGCCACAGTCGGCCTGTTCAGAAACATGCTGTCCATGGAAGTTGAATACCTCAATCCCTATCTTCTTAACCGAGAATCCCACCACGAGTGGGAAGTCTCCGGTATAATCGGCATTGCCGGTGACGCAAAAGGCGTTGTGGTCATCAGCTTTTCCGGAGAGCTGGCCGCGATGCTTACCTCTAAACTGGTGAACCGGCAGGTGGAAGTGGACGATCCGGATGTAATCGATGCAGTAGGCGAATTGGTGAACATCATTGCAGGAAACGCCAAAAAAGGCCTTGAACAGTACCGTCTGAGCATTTCGCTGCCCTCGATCATCAGCGGACTGGATCACCGCATCTCTTGGCAATCCGAAGTTCCTATTGTGGGTATTCCCTTCAAGGTAGCCGGAGGCTCTTTTCACTTGTCTGTCGGTCTGGAGAACGTTATCGTTAGGTAAACAGTAGATAAGGAGCTCCAATAATGAAAAAAATGTTGATGAACCTGCTGACATCCGGAATCGAGACAGAACTGGAAACCGGTGTGCGCAGCCGCGTCATATTCCTCAACTCGGTGACACTTGCGGGTGGAATAATGATCGCCCTTTTCTCCGCCTTGGGTTTTTCTTCGGGAAACACAACCCTGGGCCTTGCCTGCCTCATTTCCGCCGTCGTGGTATTCGCCAACTTCACCTTCGTCAGGCTCACAAAGCATTTTGTCGCGGGTGGCGCAGTAGATTGCGGGGTCATATTCTTCTTTTATTACTATCTGGTGCTCACAGGTGGCGAAGCCGGTTCCGGCATACTTTGGATCATGACCTATCCACTCATCACCCTATTCCTCTTAGGGCCTGTCTGGGGAAGTGCGGTAGCTTTGGTTTTCCTTGCGGCAACGGCTGTCGCAATCTTCACCCCCGCCCTGAACACCGCCAATTTTCCGCCACTTTATTCTGCCCGCATAGTAGGTACCTTTTTCTTTATCTGGGTTTTCGGCCTCATCTACGAATTGGTACGCCGATCGGCTCAGAGCCGGGTTGAAACGGCCAACGCCAACCTGACACAGGTTACCAAGGAATTGGTGACAGAAAAAAAGCAGACCGATGACATCCTCCAAAGCGTCCGGGAAGGAATTTTCCTTCTGGGAGCCGACCACCGTCTTGGAAGCTCATATTCAGCACATTTGGAATCGATACTGGAACGAACTGACCTTGAGGGTACGGATTTCCTGGAGATCATCGCTCCCGCAATCGGAGAAAAGGAAATGGACTCTGTGCGGGATTATCTGGGCTTTTTCTTGTCCGGATCCGTCAATGAAGCCTTGCTGGCGGATATCAATCCCCTTGCGGAAGTTGGTCTGGTGTTTGCGAAAAGCGACGGATCGTCCACCTTCAAGCGCCTGCGTTTCAGCTTCTCCCGCATCGCCTCACCATCCGCTCCCTTCCCCATTCTGGGTGTGGTCTCCGATGTCACCGACGAGTTCGAGCTGAAAACAAGGCTGGACCAAGAAGAAAAGGATCACCGCCGGCGCATGGAAAGCCTCTTCCAAATAATCCATGTCGATCCCGCCATGATGCGGGAATTCATAGCCGACACTGAAGCCGAACTGGAGACCGTAAACGAACTGATGCGCCTGGAAGGTGTTTCCGGCAAGGACGTGCTGGAAACCCTGTTCCAATCCGCCCATGCCATCAAGGGCAACGCCGCACTTCTGGGGCTCACAGAATTTTCCGCCAAGGTGCACTCCTTCGAGGATGGGGTAAAGGCCAAGCTGGAAGGCGGGCACGAATGGCGAGACCTGCTTGAACTGACCCTGGGACTGGCCGAGATCGCCAAGGAACTGGAAAACATCAAAACCCTTATCGACAAGATCCTGCGTTTCCAGACCGACGTCAAGGCAGCTGGGCTGGAAGATTCCAACCTGTTGCGCTTCTCGGTGGAAAAACTAGTCAAACAGGAAGCAGCCCGTTCGGGTATTTTGGCCGTTACGGAATTCCAGGGATTCGGCCGGCGTACTGTACCCAATGAATACCGCAAGCTCGTAAAGGACGTGCTCATCCAATTGATACGCAACAGTTTCGCCCACGGCTTCGAAAGCCCCGAGGTCCGGACCCAAAAAGGCAAGACCGAAGTAGGTAGGATTTCCCTTTCGCTGGAATGGGGGGATGATAGTTTCACCATACGCTATGCTGATGACGGTAAGGGTTTGGACGCAGGAGCTATCCGACGTAAGGCCAAAGCCATTCCGGAAATAGCCGACCAAGTTGACAAGATGAGTAGCGGCGAACTTGCCAAGCTGATTTTTCGCCCCGGTTTCTCCACCTCCGCTCTTACGGATATGGGATCAGGTCGTGGTGTAGGCATGTCGCTGGTAAAAAGCCGAATCACCGATGCGGGGGGAAAACTGGCCGTCAAATCCGCAGCCGGCCGCTCGCTTGAATTTGCGTTCACACTTCCTTTGGGTCTCGCGGAGCGTGCAGTTTCTTGAAAGCCACTTTCGCGCCTGGCATGCATTCCATTCCTCAAAACGAATGGGATGCCCTTTCAAGGCGCTATGGCAATCCCTTTCTTTCCTGGTCCTTTCTGGCCCTCCTTGAAGATTCACTTTCGATCTGCCCCGAAACCGGATGGAACCCCAATCATCTGCTAATCCGCGATTCGGGCCGGCTGGTGGCGGCTGCGCCTTTTTATGCGAAAACCCATTCCATGGGTGAATTCGTGTTCGATTTCGAATTCGCACGCGTTGCCGAGACTATAGGCGTCACTTGGTACCCAAAACTCGTGGGTATGGTACCAGCAACCCCCGTGCCGCTCTGGCGCGTACTGGTTGCGCAGGGAGAGGATGAAAACGGCCTTAGCGATCTCGTTCTCTCGATCGCCGGAGAAGCAGCGTTCAAAGCAGGCCTAGGAGGAATCCACCTGTTGTGGCCTGCCCCGGATTTCGTCGAAACACTATCCAGGCTTTCAGATGTCAGTTCGGGTTATTCAGAATGGAAACACTCCACCTTCATCTGGACCGATGAGGGCTACGGGAATTTCGAAGCATACCTGGCATCCTTCAGCAAAAACATGCGCCGCAACATCAGGCGTGAGCGGGCTTCGGTAGAAGCAGCCGGAATCAGGACCCGCATCATTACACCTTCCGAAGCCCGAGCTCATCCCCATCTGATGGAGACCATGGCGGACTATTACGAAGATACGAATGCCCGTTTCGGCCCATGGTCGGCCAAGTTCCTGACCCGCGACTTTTTCAGACTCCTGCCGGAATACCTGGAGACAGGTTGGTTCATGACAGCCGGATTTTCCCCTGACGATACGGGTGCTGATCATCAACCCCACGCCCTCGCCTTGCTCTTTGAAAGCCACGATAACCTATACGGGCGCTATTGGGGGACGAGGGGCAAAATCGACGGGCTCCATTTCGAGCTCTGCTACTACCTTCCCATCGAATATGCCCTGGCTCACGGCATCAAGCGCTTCGATCCAGGTATGGGTAGCGAGCATAAGGCGCGACGCGGGTTCCGGTCTGTCTTGGCACCGTCGTTCCACCAGTCTTTCGACCCTCGGATGACAGCTATCCTGAGAAAATACCTGCCTATCGTGGGTGCCCAGGAAGCCGATTATGCGCAGGAACTGAACGAGGACCTACCCTTCAAGCTGGGATGAAAGCCCATAATGTACGGGGCTTTCATCATACACGTTTCTGCCGTTCAGCCTGACGCAGCCTGAAATAAATTCGACTTAGAGCAACCCGGCTAATTCCTCCGCCCATTTTCGAATGGCGTCCCAATCCCGGCCATCCTTGGGGGCACCTTTTTTGAGTCCAAAAACCAGACGCAGGATGAAGGGGGGATCGGCAGCCATGACACCGGGGAAAAATCCGGTTTTAATTGGCTCGACTTCCGCGATGGCCGGACCGAACAGTCCCAGCACGCGTTTTTTGAAAAAGGTACCCTGCCCCGTCAGCGCGACGGACAAGAGAAAATAAGCGACAGACAGTTTTTGCATGATTTCACGGTTGCGCTTGATGAATTCCAGGGCATCGGGGCGCCAATGCATGCCGTTGACCGGGGCACCCACCACTATGGCATCATAACCACCAAGTGACTGGACCTGGTCCAAGACTTTCACCTCCACAGTAAAGCCTTTCCCGGATAGAACTTTGCCAACCTCGGCAGCGACCTCCCCTGTTGAACCTGTTTTGGTAGCGTAAGCAATAAGAACTTTCTTCATGATATGTATGTCCTCCTTATCTAGCAGGTTTTCCTGATGAAATGGTAAGGTCCTTGCCAAAAATGGCAAACAACAGCGTCCCGATCACGCCGAAGCTGGCTGCAACCAGAAAATTGGTCGTGGGGGAAATATTCCACAATAAGGCGCTGGATAACGCGGCAATCGAGACGAGAATGTCCCGGATCAGGTAATACGCGCCAAAAGTACGCGCCTTGGCGTTTTCGGGTGCCAGGTCCATAATGAGCGCCTTCCGCGTGGGTTCGCCGAACTCCTTAAGCCCCCGGATGATGAACGCAACGACAAACATCATGAAAGACCGGGATACCAGAAGTATTAGTGGAAAGACGGTAAAAAAGCCGAACGTGATCAGCACGAAGCGTTTTTTCCCATATTTATCGGCCATGATCGAAACCGGAATATACACCAGCATGGCGGTGACCATTTCTATCGTCGTCAACAAACCGAATTGCAACGGTGTTATCCCATTATTGTTCACCACCCAGATGACGACGAAGGCGTAGGGAATTTGCTCCGCAAAACGGATAAGTATATCGCTCGCAAGCAGGCTGCGTAGTGAAGGATTGAACAATTCACGTAACGGCAGCTTTGCCGTAGTTTTTTCCTTGGTTGCAGTCGTATCCTCAGCCATAAAGAATTGCACCAATAGAAGTGCCAGAAAGCCCATGAGGAAAGCAGCCCCAAAAGCGAGCCTGACGCCCTGAACCCGCCCAAAGGTGGCGATAAGGACACCGCCGACGATAGGCCCAAGGGCCATGGGGATGCGCCGGAAAAAGGAATGGAGCGTAACGCCAAGGGTACGCCTGGTTTTAGGAATAACCTTCGAAACCAGGCTCATGATGGAAGGAAGCGAGACGGCTGTCCAGGATATGAAGAAGATCGAACCTACGATTACGGCCTGCCAAGCCGGTATCAGGATGACCAACAAATAGCCGAACATTGCCACCAGGGTAAAAAGCTGAAGGGATTTCTTATAGCCCAGACGATCCGAAAGATACCCGCCCGGAAAGGAATAGAGGGCGCTCAGCAGATTGTCCATGGCGTTGAGGAAACCGACCGACCAGGTACTGCCACCAAGGGCAATCAGATAGAGGGGCAAAAATCGTTCGGCCATCTTCTCGCCCATTCCGACGAGTATGACCAGACCGAGCATGCTGACCATGCTCGTGTTCCGTTTCAGGACGGCAATAAAATCAATCCGCTGCATGGATTCATGTTGACCCCTAAGCGGACTCTAGTCAAGGAAAAGCGCAGGACCCTTATCGGTTCCTGCGCCGTAAATTATCTTCAGGTCTTCTTAATCTTTGAGAATACGGTTGCCTGATCGATCTTCTTGGTGCAGAAGAACCAGTCATGGCAGGTTACGCCCGCATCCTTGCCTTCCATACGGTCCTTCGCCACACCGCAGGAACCGGCTGGTGGCACGATAACGTCATCGCCCGGCCTCCAGTCGGCAGGGCAGGCCACGGAGAAGGCGTCGGCGGTCTTGAGCGCCTGGACAACCCGGATGAGTTCGTCGAAGTTGCGGCCAATGCTGAGGGGATAATAGATGATGGCGCGGACGATGCCTTTTGGATCGATGAAGAAGACCGCTCTGACAGCTTTGGTGGCAGCTTCGCCCGGCTGGATCATCCCGTACTTCCTGGCCACTTCCATGGTGATGTCTTCTATGAGTGGGAACTTGACCTCCACATCCTTCATGCCCTTGTACTGGATTTTTTCCTTGATCGTCCTGAGCCAGGCGATATGGCTGTACAGGCCGTCAACCGAAAGTCCTACGAGCTTGCAATTCAGCTCCGCGAATTTGCCCTCTAGACTGGCGAAGGTCATGAATTCCGAGGTGCACACTGGGGTGAAGTCGGCGGGATGGCTGAACAGGATAACCCAACTTCCTTCGTACTGCTTGGGGAAATCGATCTCGCCTTGGGTGGTGACTGCTTTGAATGTAGGTGCCTTGTCGCCTATGCGCGGCATCTTTTCGATAGTGGCTTCGGTTGAGTTTTCCATTATTGCTCCTTGAAAAAATATTTCCGCTGTCCGTTCAAGCGGATGCGTAAGTGGCCATGCATGGCCCTGTTGAACACCTATATAGCAATAATCATGCCATCTGGATTTTATTCACTTTAATTGGGTATCAAACACCACAACACGTTCCCGGTGTCATCATAAAGTTAAATTACTTGTTTTCCACCGAAATATCGCTGATACTTTCACCGATATGTTGGTGGACACCGAAAAAACTAATACTGATCTTCAGAGAATCTGGCTCAAAACCGGATATGAAACCATGCTTGCCCCACAGGGAACCATGGATATAGTCCTCGAATCCCTGAGGGAACTCATCGATTATGAACTCGCTGTCGTACTGAGTTATGAGAAAGACGATTCTCTCAAGGTACGGACAACCAAGGGACCACTGGCTTCTGCCCGGCTTGCAGGTTATTCCATCTCCCTTGCGGCTCGCAGGGATTTGGCGAGCCTGCTAGCGAAAGGTGAACCACGCCTGTTCCGCACGGATGAGGCACATATAGACACCTATGCGGAAATTCTGGATCTGCCGGAAGGACATTCCTGCTTGGCAGCACCTTTGGTCGTTGACGGATCCCCCATAGGCTTGCTCACCCTGGATCACCGCACCTGTGGGGTTTTCTCGGAACAGATTCTGCGCTTTATCGGCGTAATATCCCGGCTCATGGCGATAGCACTCGCCCAATCGGAAGCCTCCCGTACGCTGCGGGACAGGAATACACTCTTGCTGGCTGAAAGAAACAAGTTGCTCGATCGCGATGCCGAAGCCTTCCGCGATCTGGCAGGCTCATCTCCAGCCTGGATGGACGCCCTGGATTCCATAAAACTCGTCGCCGCCACGGAATCCCCTGTCTTGCTGCTGGGAGAGACAGGGACGGGTAAGGAGGAATCGGCCCGGGTCATCCACCGCCTATCCTCGCGGTCTTCCGGCCCCTTTGTGGCCCTGAACTGTTCCGCCATGCCCCCATCCCTAGCGGAGAGCGAACTGTTCGGCCATGAAAAAGGATCCTTTACCGGAGCCCAGGCCCTGCGTCGGGGTCGCTTCGAAATGGCCGACGGAGGCACCCTGTTCCTGGATGAGATTGGTGACCTGCCGTTGGAAATCCAGCCCAAATTGCTGCGAGTACTCCAGGAAGGACGCTTTGAACGGGTTGGAGGCGAGACACCCATTACGGTGGATGTACGCATTGTCGCGGCCACCCACATGGACCTTGGCGCCGCAGTGGAGACGGGTACTTTCCGTGAAGACCTCTTCTACCGTATTGCCGTCTTTCCCGTCCGTCTCCCTCCACTCAGGGAACGCGCGGAAGACGCCATCCTGATAGCCGAAATTTTCGCCGCAAAGCTACGGTCCCGGCAGGGTTGGGAGGGCTTGGCCTTTAGCGTAGAAGCTCTCGACCATATCGCCAAACGCAGATGGCCCGGCAACGTCCGCGAATTGCGCAATGCAGTGGAACGGGCAGCCATACTGGCCAGGGGCGGAACCATAGGAATAGCGGAACTGTGCGCAGGAGACTGGGCAAAAGGCCACCCGGTACCCTGCCCAGCCGCAGCATCGGGCAGTTGTGGAGACGGGCTAGCCAGTCTGCCTGCAACCAGCCTGGAAGAAGCGGAAAAACGGCATATCGCAGCTGCCCTTGCCCGTTCAGGCGGTAAAATCTACGGGAAAGATGGCGCCGCAGCCGCCCTCGCTCTCAAACCAAGCACCCTACAAAGCAGGATGAAACGTCTTGGCCTTGACCGTGACGTCTTTATCCAAATTAAAAGATGAAGGAGGAAAGCAAATGCTAAAAATTTTGACCCTAATGGAAAATACCAACGGGAAGGGTAACACGAAAGCAGAGCATGGCCTTTCTTTCCTAATCCAGCGGGACGAGCGTACCCTATTGTTCGATACAGGGAAAAGCGCGGCCTTCATTGAAAATGCCCTGATGCTTGGCGCCGATTTAGCTTTTGTTGATACGGTTATCATCAGCCACGGCCATTATGATCATGGCGGTGGCTTTCGTTCTTTCTGCGACAGGATCCCCTTCCAAGGTCCACTCTGGACTGGAAGCGGCTTCTTCGACAGCAAATGGTCCGACGAGTTGCCTGCACCACGTTACCTGGGTGTCGATTTTGATGAAGCCTTTCTAACCAGAAAATTGATCGAACACCGGATAGTCTCCGCACCGGCAGGTGAAACCGTGATCAGGGAAGTACTCTCCGGAATTTTCATCGTCAACGGATTTCCCCGTACCCACCCCGAAGAAAAACCAAACGCGCGCTTTGTAGTGGATCGAGACGGAGAAAGGATAATCGATGATTTCCATGACGAGATTTGCCTGGCGATCGACCTGCCGGATGGAATAGCTGTCATTCTTGGTTGTTCCCACCCTGGCCTGATGAACATGCTGGACGCCATACGGAAGGCTTTCGGCAAACCCCTACGTGCCGTATTGGGCGGTTCCCACCTGGTGGAGGCAGATCCGGTCAGACTCACCGCTTCCCTCGACTACCTGCGCGACTGTGCCTGCCCCGTGGTCGCCCTGGGGCATTGTACCGGAGAAAAGGGAATCGTCATGTTAGTGGAACGCCTACCCGCGTACCGGATACTTAAGGTGGGCGAAGAATTCCTGCTATTAAGGTAGTCGGCTGTAAAGTAGGGTGATTTATGGCTTTACAGACCCTTACCCTCATCACTGTGGGAGATGTGCGCTTCGGGCTGTGCGGTAGGTATCAACCAAATCAATACCGATCCCAATCCTACAGCTGCCGCGATCACCACTTTCAGCCAGACTAAAGGTATCACCACAATGCTGATGGAAGAACCGAACCACATCGCACCCATGGAAATCGCCTTGCCGCGGGCGGTAATCTTCCTTTCTTCCACGAACAGCCTGATACCCGGACCAAAACGCTTGTCCGCCAGTATCCGTCGGTACATCCGCTCGTTCGTCCTAAGAAACGCAAAAGCGGCTATGATCCAGAATCCGGTAGTCGGCAAGCCCGGAAGGAATATGCCCGCGAAACCTACCAAAAAACTCAACCAGCCTATCGCTATCAATACACGATGCCGAAATACGCTCAATAAAATCTCCTGATGAATCCAGTATACCATCCTTTCGTGTATACTGACATCCGACACGTATAGGAGATTCCCATGCAGACAAGCGGAAAAACGGATAGCACACGTAAAATAGGCATCATCATCTGTGACCGGTATCGCACTTGTGCGGGCGGAAAGTGTTTCCGGGCTTTACGGAACCGTGAAGGTGCGTTCAGCATATATAAGGGTGAGGAAGTGGAAGTTGCGGGTTTCACTAGTTGCGGTGGGTGTCCAGGTGGGAATATCGAGTACACAGGCGAGGAAATGGTCAAAAACGGCGTAACGGATATCCATTTAGCCACCGGATTCCTCGTAGGCTATCCGCCCTGTCCGAGCATTGACCATTTTACCCATTTCATGGAGGAGCGCTACAAGGTCCGGGTGGTCATCGGCACACACCCCATTCCCGCCAAGTATCTTGCCATACACGAACGCTTGGGTACCTGGAAGGCACCTGAATGGAAGGAAAGACTGGCAGCCAGCCTTTCGGATGAGAAAACCCGTTTTTCTTACGACTGACCCGAAATTGGATTTCGACCTTCGTAGGACGATATTGCGGCCTTAAGGGCCTGAACACCCAGCAGCGAACAATGCTTCTTATTCTCCGGGATGCCGCACAATGCGGCCACGACATCGTCGTCTGTGATGAGCTTGGCCTCTTCGATGGTTTTCCCGTTCGCAAGGACCGTAAGCATGCTGCTCGTCGATATGGCGCCGGGGCAACCGTAGGATTTGAAACCAATCCTGATAATCCGGCTGTCGTGGACGGAAATCCATAGTTCCATTTCGTCGCCACACCCCGCGTCACCCACCTTTGCGTATCCACTGGTCTGTTCAGGCGGCAAGGACCCGACGTTGCGTGGTTTCGTGAAGTGGTCGATTACTTCTTCCGAATAATACAGGATCGGTCCCGTAGGGGGTTTCGGATTCGTCTCCGGCTCGGCGGCATCCATGTCAAAACCTCAGAAAGTCGATGCGGTTCCAATCGATCTTGCCGTCCGCTCCGGTCAGGTCCGCATTGGCGTGGACGTACTCGACCTTGCCTACAAACATTTCATGGGAACCCGTCCGGATGGAATCGACCACCGTACA